>Ga0255346_1000868_pt1 | contig 46207 bp, 45 predicted proteins | sample wastewater_treat_FD_194410 | JGI IMG/M metagenome (GOLD analysis project Ga0255346, IMG submission 194410) | Wastewater microbial communities from Lulu Island WWTP, Vancouver, Canada - plant22 | ecosystem: Engineered > WWTP > Wastewater > Unclassified | place: Canada: Vancouver, British Columbia...
TGAAAAACCAATTGTATACTTTTCTTTTGCTTTTGGCATTTTGGTGGTCATATTGTCGGGCACATTAACAGCCCCCGGTTTGCGGATTGTCACATCTGCTTCTACGTCCACATCAGCATACCAGCCGTTTAGATCGAATACGACGCTCTGATCACCAACTGGCACAAAATCGGCCTGATTGGGGTTTTCGATCACTTCGGGCTCTTCAGCAGCAGCTGGTTCATCAACTGCTGGTGCAGTTGTTTCAGGTGCTGTAGGTGAGGCACATGCGGAAAGGACAAAAGTCAGCACAAGAAACAGGGAAAGAAATACGGTCAATTTTCTCATTTTAATTCTCCTATAAAATTTAAACGTGGTTTTCTGAAAGTTAAGTAATTTATTTTGTGATCTGTAAATAAATCTCCTTTCTCTAGCAACAACAACCAATGGGTGTCGAAATTGTTGAATAATGGTTTTCTCTTACTTGTTCTCCAAAGCATTATTCATAAGCACAGCAAAAATAATCACCAAGCCTTTCACAAAAATTTGCTCGTGATACTGCGCTCCTAAAAGTGATAGGCCATTATTGAGAGCTGCCATAATCAAACAACCGCCGAGCGTTCCCCAAATCGTACCAATGCCTCCGGAAATGGCAGTTCCACCAAGAATAACGCCAGAAATACTATCCATTGCTAAATCTCGACCTGCATCTGGAAGGCCTGCATTAAATAACGCGGCGAGAATGAGCCCCGAAATAAACGCATAAAGGCCGTTCATTGAATAAACCGTGATTTTTACAAGGTCAATATTAATTCCAGCAACCCGCGCTGCTTCTGGATTGCCTCCAATGCTGCGAACATAAAAACCAAGTTTTGTTTTTGAGAAAAGGAACCATGATATGAGTAAAATAACCAATGAAATAACAACAGGCGTGGGGATAACATTGAATATGCGTCCATTACCAAAAATATCGGCAAAATATGGAATCACAATGGGAACAGGCCTTCCTGATGTCATTGTTAATGCAAGGCCTCTATAAATATTCATTGACGCTAAAGTTACCAGAAAGGGATTGATTTTACCTTTGACGGAAACAAAACCATTTAAAAAACCGAGGAAAATTGCGCCAAACATGACAATTAATAACGCAGGGATTGGCGCCATTCGCCCACCCCTGACCAACAATGCAAAGCTCACACCGACCACAGCCGCTGTTGATCCCGCTGAAAGATCTAACCCAGCTAACGTGATGATGAAGGTCATTCCCATACCAGCAATTAGCACATAACTCATGTTTTTCAGCATGGCTAAAAGATTCGATGGGTGGATAAAAACGGGTTTTATGATGGTAAAAACAGCCATGAGACCGATTAAAATTATGACCGTGCGATATTTTACTAAAATATTCCCAAGCACGGTTTTAAATTTATGGCTTGCTTCACTCCTAACAGGATTTGTGGTTTTTGTGATTTCGGTTGGTGTGTTCATAGATTATTAATTCCTTAATTTTTATTCAAATGGCAAGGCGTGCATATTTGTTGTCGCCAGGCTCATCACATATTCTTGCGTTGCATCTTCCTTTGAGATAATTCCCTTCATATGACCTTCTTGTAAAACTAAAATACGATCTGCTACGCTTATGAGCTCGGGAAGCTCTGAGGAAATCATGATAATTGCAGTTCCTTTAGCAGCAAGCTCACCCATGATTGAATAAATTTCCGTCTTAGCTCCGATATCAATTCCTCGTGTTGGTTCATCAAAAATAATTACCTTGGGTTCAAAATCTAACCATTTTGCTAGGGCAACTTTTTGCTGGTTCCCCCCTGACAGTGATTCGACAACCTGTTCAATTTTACTGACTCGAATATTCAAAGTTTTTCGATGGGTATTGGCAACATTTTTTAGTTTGGACCAATTTAAAACGCCAGCAAAAGACGGCTTTTGGACATTGACCATGTTGATATTTTCATATACAGGCAAACAAGGTACCAGACCGGTTTTTTTACGATCTTCTGTAACAAAGGCAATGCCATGTTTAATGGCATGGCGTGGATTTTTGGGTTGAAATACTTCTCCGTTGAGATAGACTTTTCCACTCGTTATCGGTCGGACTCCGAATAAAGCCTCTAAAGTTTCGGTACGTCTTGACCCAATTAACCCGCCAATTCCAAAAATTTCACCGGCTCGTACATCAAATGAGATATCGTGCAAAAGGTCACCACTTGACAAGTTCTCCACTCGAACAACGATATCGCCAATGGGTACTTCGCGTTTGGGATAAACATTTTCCAGCTTTCGACCAACCATCATGGTGATTAAATCATTTTCAGTCACATCAGAATTGTTAACCGTACCGACAAGTTCACCATCCCTGAGGACAGTAATGCGATCTGCAATGCCGTTGATTTCGTGCAGGCGATGAGAGATGTAAATAACGGCGACCCCCTTCGCTCGCAGACCGCGAATAATCTCCATTAGTTTGTCTGCATCGCTTTGTGAAATAGACGAAGTGGGTTCATCCATTAAGACAATTCTTGCATTCGATGTGATGGCTTTGGCAATTTCCACCACCTGCCTTTGGGCAATGGACAGGTCCTGGACTATGGCGTTAGGAGATATATCGTTTTGCCCCAGTTCTTCAAGCGCCTGGGTGGCAATTTCTCGATACTCCTGTGATTTTTGCATAAACCCTTTAAACCTGTCTTGCTTGTCCAATACGATATTTTCCGCAACTGTCATATGGGGGCACAGTGTTAGCTCTTGGTAGATTGTTACGATAGAGGCATCAATGGCTTCTTTCGGATGTTTAAATGTAACTGGTTTCCCATCAATGAAAATCTCGCTGCCTTTGTCTGGCGGGTGATACCCACTTAATATTTTAATCAGTGTCGATTTTCCAGCACCGTTTTCTCCAAGCAAAACATGCACTTCCCCGTGACGTACATTCATATTAACGCTTTTGAGCGCTTGAACACCTGGAAATGTTTTACTAATATTTTTTAGCTCTAAGATATATTCATTCAAGCCCATCCAAGTCTCCTTGGTTTTCAAAATTTTATAACCAGAAAAATTTGATCTTCTGATTTATTATCAACTTTAATAAAAAACTGCGAGGTCAAAAATCTCAAATAAAACTTTTTATTATCCCAAATTTGTATGGGATAAAGCATTTCAGATTTAAAAATATTTTCAAAATCAATGACCATAGCAATCAATTTTTCGAATTAAAAGAGTTTTACCGACTGCTAAATTGAACGGGAGGAAGCAGGCGGTAAGGTTTGTGGTTTGGCCAAGTTTGCACAATTCGGAAGGCTTCTGCATATTTGCAGCCACACTGAAATCCACGCAATTTGTCTTTAATTTCCACATACTCAAACCAATTTGCTACACCAAACTGTTTTTCTAGAAAGTCTCCATGCTGGCTTTCATGTTGTTTTAAAGCTTCAATTTTTTGAACAAACTCTTTGGTTATATCCACATAATAATCTGGGGGAGCAATGCGATGCATCCCTGTTGTCTCAAAATAAAAAACTGTGGGAATGTGATCGATGGGTTCGTACTCGGTATCAGGAATATTTGCAGTACTTGCCCAAATGGCTGCCCTGTAAACCATTTCACCAACATTTGAATGATCGTGGACATAGTCGTCGCGATCATGCGTAAGGATCACATCTGGATTTGTACGGCGAATTAAATCTACGTAGGTCTTCCAGGTGGGATTGTCCTGCCAAACTTCTCCATCTTTAAAACCCAGCATGATTAATTCGCCGCCAATAACATCGGCAGCACGTTGGGCTTCAACTGCCCGAATGGCTTCAATTTCTTCACCAGTATGAAGTTTCGAACCAACGTTTCCTGTGGCAGCAACTGCCATATAAACTTTGTGTCCTTCTTTTATATAGCGGATGAGGGTGCCAGCGCATTGAAATTCAATGTCATCGGGGTGGGCGGCGGCACACAAAACAGTTAATTTTTTGTCCATATTTCTATTTCTCAGCGAATAATAATATCTTTAATCATTTTATGAAAGGCTGAATGATTTCATCAATAATATTTGAAGTTTGTGAAATCTATTTCACTCCAGTTTATCAAACGATTTACAATATTATTGCCATGTAACAGTAATCGAAAAACTTATTTGTAAATATTATCATACTTATAATATTTTGGACTTCTGTACAAGATTAAATAAATCGAAAAACTGAAACATGGCAATTTTTATTCTAAACAAACAAGATTTTATCGGCTGCTAAACTGAACTGGGGGAAGCAAGCGATAAGGTTTATGGTTTGGCCAGGTTTGCACAATTCGGAAAGCTTCAGCATATTTACAGCCACATTGGAACCCGCGTAATTTGTCTTTGGCTTCCACATATTCAAACCAATTTGCAACACCGAATTGTTTTTCAAGAAAATCACCGTGTTGGCTTTCATGCTGTTTGAAAGCTTTTAATTTCTGGTCAAATTCTTTGGTGATATCTACGTAATGATCTGGGGGAGCGACGCGATGCATTCCTAAAGTTTCAAAGTAAAAAACTGTCGGGATATGGTCGATGGGTTCATATTCAGTATCGGGAATGTTGGCAGTACTGGCCCAGATAGCTGCTCTGTAAACCATTTCGCCAACATTAGAATGGTCGTGAACATAATCATCGCGATCATGTGTAATGATTACATCGGGATTTGTACGACGAATTAGATCCACATAGGTTTTCCAGGTGGGATTATCCTGCCAAACTTCACCATCTTTGAAACCCAACATGATTAATTCAGCGCCAATAACATCAGCACCGCGTTGTGCTTCTACTGCGCGAATTGCTTCAATTTCTTCACCGGTGTGAAGCTTTGAGCCAACATTACCTGTGGCAGCAATTGCCATATAAACTTTGTGCCCTTCTTTCACATAGCGGATAAGGGTGCCCGCACATTGTAATTCAATATCATCGGGGTGGGCTGATGCACAAAGAATCGTTAGTTTTTTATCCATGATTTTCTCCTTTTTTTCTTGATCGAAAAGCGTATCTAAAAATTATTATCGTTGTTATCGAATAATTTTTTAAATATTTACAGATCACTTCCTTTCTATTTTCTAACCGTCTTTCATTATGGCATTGATTATTTGTTCAATAAATTGACGTGCCTCTTTTGCGGCATGCAATGGATTACCCGTTTTATCTAAATGCGCCCACATCTCAACCACCAATGGCCCGGAAAAATTCATTTCGTATAGGGTTTTAAATGTTTCAGAAAAGGGAACCATACCCTTATTAAATTGAATACCTCTTACTTCGCCAGGTAAGGCATCTTTAATGTGAACGCTAACCAGATACTTCCCAGCCAGGCGGAGTTGCGTAACAGGGTCGTAGCCAAAAGCAACCAGATTTCCCATGTCTGGATAGAGATTAAGCCAGGGAGAGTTAACTTTTTTCACAAAAGTCAAAGCTTTCTCAACTGAATTAACAGTATCAACATCAACATTTTCAAGAGCCAGCATTACCCCTGCAGCGCTAGCCCAAGAGGCTCCCTGCATCAAGCCATGAAGATATTTTTCTTTGGTGTTCTCATCACTTTTTTCATAAAAAACATCATATCCCATCAGTTGAATGATTCGAATTCCCAAATCTTTTGCTAAAACAATTGCCTGATGGAGGATTTCTAACCCGCGTTTGCGTACATCATCTGATGCGCTGCCCAAAGGGTATTTTCGATGGGCGCTGAGGCCCATTGTGAGAATGGGAATCCCTGTTTTCTCAATTGAGCGTCTTAATGAATCACGTGAGGAAGAATCCCAATTTAGCCGAGCCAAACGTTCATCGCTATCATCAACAGACATCTCAACAAAGTCATAACCAGCCTGACGCGCTTGTTCTAAACGCTCTTCCCAGCTTAATTCTGATGGAAAAGCTTTTTCATAAATTCCAATAAGGTTGGTACCAAAATCATTGATCTTTTTCATATCAAATCACTAACAATTGTTTTGTAAAGCATTAATTTATTGATTGTATCTAAATATTTCTTCCTCTTCGAAAATCATTCCTTGTAATTTTAACAATTCTCAACTTCTGAAAAGCAGCTAAACCGATGGTCAAGTCAAAAAGAAAAAATACTTACAGCATTATGACTTTTTCTGACCATAATAATTTGCATAAATATTTTGAAATTCGATCACTTGCTCATTTGTAAGGATGTTTGGGTTTCCATGCAATAAGGCATAATGTGCAATTTTGGCTAAATCCTCAACTTCTACTGCGTAAACAGTGGCCTGAAAAACTGTGGGTGCGAAGGCGTAGACGCCATGATTCTTCATGATAATAGCGGAGCAATTGCCAATATTCGCCATGATTTCAGATCCAATATCTGCACCACCAACCGGGGCGTAACCTCCTACAGGTATCTCACCTCCCAGTAAAGCTGCAGAAGTCATAACTGGCGGGATGGGTTTCCCTAAAACAGCAAAAACGCTGGCAAAAGGAGAGTGGGTATGAACAATGCCATGAATATCTGGGCGGTGTTTGTACATATATAAATGAGTTTCTGTATCACTCGATGGATTGAGATCGCCCTCGATACGATTTCCATCCGAATCAATCACGATCAGGTCATCTGGTGTAAGTTTATCGTATCGAAACCCGCTAGGTTTGATGACTATTAAACCAGATTCGGGATCCCGTCCACTGACGGTGCCGCTATGCATGGTAACCAGGTGATTTTTGGGGAGTTCAAGTAATGATTCAAATACTTCTTGGCGTAAATCTTTTAATAACATGTGTTTAATTCCTTTCGTTCATTGGGTGCTACCGTATTGCACCATTTGATAACAGTAATAATTAACGAACAAAGCCACCCAAGCCGCCACCGTCTATAACTAATGCGTTTCCAGTCATTTTGGCAGATCGGTCGCTGGATAAAAAGACTACCAACTCAGCTATTTCTGCTGGGTCGATAATCACCCCCAGGGCATTGTTTTTCTTGTATTCCTCTTCCAGTTGATCAGGATGAAAACCATGAATTTTGGCACGAGCTTCACGCAATTCTTGAGTCCACATTTTGCTTTCACCAAATACAGCCCCAGGGAGGATGCTGTTTGCACGGATATTGTAGGATCCAAATTCGTTTGCAATAGTTCGTGCCATATGAAGAACTGCAGCTTTCGAGGCGTTATAAGCCAGGAAATGGCGACTTGGCTTCAGAGCATTGTCACTATTGATATATACAAGCGCGCCCCCAGCGGGTTGTTTTTTGAAGACTTTGATAGCTTCCCGTGATACAAGGAAACACCCCGTACAATTTACGCTCATGACTCTATCCCACTGTTCAAGAGTGCATTCATCAGAAGGAACACTTACAGAAATACCTGCGTTATTTACCGCTACATTCAATTCGCCAAAATGATCGACAACCGCTTTCATGCTTGAAACTACTTCATCTTCTTTGGTAATATCGCATTGCATTAAAAACAATTGGCTTTCATCAGCATATTCCGATAAAATAGTTTTTCCACTTTCCAACCTTTGTTTGTTAGAACCCCAAATTGCGAGCCTGGCACCTTCTTGAAGTAATCGTTTCGATATTGCCAGGCCAATTCCTGCGGCTCCGCCAGTCACAAGAATTACTTTGTTTTCAAGTTCTTTGTGGGATGTGAGGTTGGGTTTATCATTCATTTTTTGATCCTTTATAAAAATCTAAATTCCTTATTACATTTAATTTGTGCGATAAACGTTAAATGTAAATGCATTTGCATCGTAATATTCATCGGTCAACGCCAATGGTTCCCCATAATTATCAAAATCGACTTGCTCAATGTGGAGAATGTTGCTGCCGCGCGGGATCGCCAGTTTTTCTGCTAGATAATCCTCTGCAGACAAGGGCCTGATTCTGGCGAAACCATGGTGAATGTCCATACCTAAACGTTCCCGCATATATTTATACATGGATTGATTTTGTTCAAGGTATTCTTTGATCTCAGTAAGTGAGACCTCTCCCTCCCTACTTACTAAAAGCTTTTTAGCAATAATATCGAGGCTAAATACAACACGTCGATCGTTAGCCAAGCGTACACGTTCTAAAACCAAAACTTGATCGCCAGGTTCTAAATTTAGTCTGTTGGCAACATGTTCGGTAGCAGGCCTGAAAGTTATTAACATCTCAGTGTGACCAGGCACAGCACCTGATGATTCAATTAATTGGGAAACACCAGAATTGATGCTCAAATTGCTATATGTGGGAGGATTTTTAGAGACAAATGTTCCAACTCCCCATCGTTTCTGAATAAAACCATTTTGTTCTAAAATAGTTAATGCTGATCTAACTGTGCTGCGGCTTACCTTTAAATAGCCTGAAAACACAGGTTCATTTGGTAGCTGAGTTTCAGGCGGCAAAGTTCCATCCATTATCAAATCTCTTATGTATTCCGCAACACGTTGTGCCAAAGAGTAATTGTCATAACCATCATCAAGTATTGGAACAAACGGTTGAAACAAATCCCGATTTACCATGCCACTGACCCTATGAAATTGTTGTATGACATCATTCTTTCAATCCTAATGGGGTTTTTGAATTTTGTCAAGAATAACCCAAAATCCTTGGTAAAAACCATAGATTACCCATCTTGACAGAAAAAAATGATCATGTTATACTGCCGAATAATTATGAAAAAGATGTAAGATGTCTGACAACTGAATGGTTTTTTATATGTTTAGAATAAATTAGTTAGAAAATTATTGCAGTTGTACGACCTCTAAGCGGTTTTTGAAGGTAGCCAAATCCTTGGCTGTTTTAATCAAATCAATTCTTATAGGAGGAATAAATGGAAAAACTGGCAATTGATGGCGGAAAACCAGTCCGCACCAAAGGCCCAATTGTAGAGACGGACGTGTTCGAACAAGAAGAATTTGATGCGCTGATGGAGGTGGCAAAATCAAAGAAACTTCGCCGTGCTGAAGCAGCTTTGGAGTATGAGCAAACCATTGCAGATTGGTTTGGCGTAAAGCACGCTATTGCGGTAACCAGTGGAACAACGGCCTTACATATTGCACTGGCTGCCTTTGGAATTGGCCCTGGCGATGAGGTCATTGTTACGCCGTACACCTTTGTAGCATCGGAATCTGTTGTGTTGGACCAAAACGCCATCCCTATATTTGCCGATGTTGACCCGGTTCACCTGACACTGGATCCAGAAGATGTAGAACGAAAAATCACACCCCGCACCAAAGCCATTATCCCGGTAACAATCACTGGTGACCTGGTGGATATGGACCCGTTGATGGATCTTTGTAAAAAACATAATCTATGGATGTTAGAAGATGCTTGCCAATCTATTGGGGCCAGGTATAAGGGTAAGCTTGTGGGAACCATCGGTGATGTTGGCGTCTTCAGTACAATTACAGGAAAAATTACCAACACAGGTGAAGGTGGCTTTGTAATTACAGATAATACCGATCTTTTTGAAAAGATGTGGAGTTATCAGGATTTTGCCAGAAAGCGCTCCTTAGGTCCAGCGTCTAAATATCACTGGGACCTGCCCTGCACCAATTACCGTATCACCAACATGCAAGCTGCTATTGGCACCCAACAAATGAAGCGCGCCTGGGACATGATTAACAAGCGCACTGAAAATGCAAATTACCTGAGCGAGAGACTGAAAGATGTACCCGGCATTATTTTGCCTCCCGATTCCCCCTGGGGAGAACGGGTCTTTTTCTATTATGTAACCCGACTTATTCCTGAAGTTTTAGGAACCGATATGCTCAACTTTGCAGTTGCACTGGCAGCAGAAGGCGTTTACAACCTGAAATATATCAGCACAACTCGCTGGATGATTCCACAACATTTGCAACCTCTTTTCTTGAATAAAGCCGGTTATGGCGGAACAAAATGTCCTTTCGAATGTCCATGGTATGAAGGACATGTTGAATATTATGAAGGCTTGTGCCCGGTAGCTGAAAAAGCCTGTACTGAGGTATTCTGGCTTGCCAGTGTTCATCCTTTGTTGGAAAAAGAAGACCTGGACAATGTTGCTGATGCGGTCATTAAAGTTGTGAATGCCTTCATCGACAAAAAAGAAAAAGGCATTCCGATTAATTATGCGACTGAAGAACATCGTGCTCTTTTATAAAGATTAACCCACGGGTAGGTATATGATGAGTGAAACAAAAAACCAAATTGGGCCAAGTATTGATCAAATTGGCATCGTTGTACACGATCTTCATGCTATGATAGATACATTGAAACAAGTCCTCGGGATTGATGACTTTCGGATAATGGAATGGCCAATTGATGGCATTGATCCTGAGGCTACCTACCATGGTGAGCCAGGCAACTTTCGTTTGCTGTTAGGATTTGCTACTGTGGGCAAAACTCAAATAGAAATTATTCAACCGCTTGAAGGCAAGAATATTTATTCCGATTTCCTAGAAACGCATGGCCCTGGCTTGCACCATTTTCGTTTGACGGTGCCAGACTTTCATGAAAAAGTGGCCGATATGGAGGAAAAAGGCATTAAAAACATTGCCAGTGGAACCGGAGTTCATGTCGGTTCGAGATGGGCTTATTTTGATACCAGTGAGATTTTACAGGGCGTTATTGTTGAACTGCGAACGCACCTGGGTGAAGGATCTGGTGAGGGGCAATGGGTTCAGTCTGGATCCTAAAAAACGCTCTTGTGATCTAAATTGCACTTCATTTTAGGTAAATTTTCAAAATGTGGGAAGATATTCTTCCCACATTTTTATTATAATATACCCATGAAAACACTTTTTTCACGTTCCAACAGCACCTGGCAAATTTGGGTCGCTCGTGGATTAATTGTCGTGGTTTTATTTTGGAATCTACAAGCCGCGATGCACTTTATGATCAATCCTATGCGTTACGCGCCTTCTTTCCAATTGGAAGGGGTTCCTGGTCGGGCGGCTGTTGCGGGCTATGGCATTTTGTTCCTGATGTGGCAAGTTCCATATATTTTCGCTTTTTTGCACCCAGTAAGATTCAGGATCTCATTGTGGTCGGCATTCATCATGCAATTGATTGGGGTAGTTGCTGAATCGATTCTATTAAGTACGATTCCGTCTGAGTATGGACTTTTACGAACAAGTATCGTTCGGTTTATTATATTTGATGGATCTGGAGTGTTGATGATCTTGGCTGCGCTGGTTTTCACTCTTGGGCATGGGTTACCAATAAGGAATGATACATAGCGATAATAAAAGCTATCAATTAAAAAATATTTAACTTTTTAATTCGGAAACAGTGGGTTTAAACTGTCCAGGAGTACTGTAAAAATGAAAGCAATTTCTCGAGGTAAATTTCTGGTTGATCACGAAAAAGCTCGGCATGGTCACAGTTTTCAAGGGCAACCAGAATTGCCTCAGGCGCTGCAGCTTTCAATGCCTGTGCTTGTGCAAATTCGACCATTTTGTCTTGCAATGCGTGCAAAATGAGAATCGGTCGAGGGTGAATCTTCTGGAGTTCTTCTGCTGGTTTAACTTTGCGCAAATCAAAGCCAATAAGAATTTTCCACATAAAAAAGACTCCGGGCAAAAAGAACATAGGCAGACCACTTTCTGCCTTCCAATTCGGTTCGATCAGCGCATTGATATCTGCAAAGGTACTGTCAAGGATGACAGCGCCAATAGAGGGCTCTTCTGAAGCGGCTGCAATTACCGCTGCTCCACCCAAAGAGATCCCCAAAGCGGCAATTTGACCAGGAAGAAAACCGTGTTTGGTTAAAAAATCAACTGCACCTAAAACATCTCGACGTTCATGAACGCCAAAAGTATATCGTTTACCCTCACTTTCCCCATGTCCGCGCAGGTCTATCATCAATACTGCTAATCCGGTTTTATGGATTTTTGCTGCCAGGGCAGGTAGATTTCCAGAGATAGCGTTCTGTTTGCTGGCATTGCGCCCATGCACCAGGATAATGGCGCGTTCTGCATCAGGATTTGGCAAGTACCAACCGGAAATCTGCAAAGTATCGTTTCGGGCAAGAAAATGTACGGTTTCAAATTCCACCCCATACAGACCCGGATTTTGATCATATTGGGGGTGATCGCCGATCTTCGTGAGGGTAAGAGCAGCAATTGCTCCGACCACCAGATAAATCAGGCTGCATACTGCCGCAATAATTATTAACCAAACTTGAATTGCCATTTTTTGTTCAGAATAACAATGTGAAAAATTTTAGGCGGTTTTTGCCTTTTTTTGAAGCAATGCTTTTTTCTCTGCTTCTGGTAAGAACGCGACTTCAAGGGCATTGAATTGGGCTTTGCGTGTATCGGCAGGGGTTAAACCAGCTGCTGGTGCGGCGATTTCAAATTCATCGCGCAACGTGACTGGACTGATACCTGGATCGTCTGTATTGATTGTTGCCAGGAGATCCAGGTCTAGCCAGGTCTTAAGTGGGTGTTCAGCATAACTGGCTACCGTATTGGTGTGCCAGTTGCTCGTCAGGTTTGCTTCAATGCCGATGCGCTGTTTGCGAATATATTCAACGAGGAATGGGTCGTCCATAATGCATACAGCATGCCCAATACGGTTGGCCCCTAAATCGCAAATGGCTTGCCAAACGCTTTCTGTTCCCGCTGACTCGCCGGCATGAACAGTAATACCCCAGCCAGCATCCCGTGCTTTTTTAAAATGAGGCACAAACAATTCTGCTGGAAAGTTGATCTCATCGCCAGCCAGATCTAACCCGACGATCCCATCTTTGTGAGCTAATAAAGCATCCAATTCTTTATAACCAATTTCTACACCATAGGTGCGGCTAATAATCCCAATTAAATTAACCTGGATACCCTCAAAATCCTTGATGGCAGCCCTAACCCCATCGATTACCGCAGCTGTGACTCCAACAGGGTCAAGCCCATGTGGTTCTGACATAAACCAGGGGCTGAAACGCAATTCGATATAGTCAATGCCTTCTTCAAAAGCATCTTGAACGTTTTCATAAGCCACGCGGCGGCAAGCATCTTCATCGGCAAAAATTGAAATCATCCAGTTAAATTTTTGAAAATACGCACTGATATCTGTTAGCGGTTCGGTAACTTGAATATGTGGACGTAAAGCCTCCACCGAATCGGCTGGGAGAGGCAAATTGTGTTGCTGTGCCAGCTCGAGGATGGTGGATAAACGCACATTACCATCCAGGTGGCGATGGAGGTCTATTAGGGGTAAATCTTCATGAATCATAAGAACCTCTTATTATTTCGGTAATAGATAGGTGTTTGAAGAATTATAAACGATAACCAGCCTCTAAAAATGGTCACTTCGCAATTTGCATTATAATTTGCTCATGATCGAAACAATTAAGGAGGAAAAATTTCGTGAAAACTATCAACGCCGATCTTTTGTTTGATACTGAAAATATTTTAGGTGAGGGCCCACAGTGGCACCCGCTGGAGGCGCTGTTATACTGGGTAGATATTGAAGCACATTTTCTTTATCACAGCGATAGCATTTTGAATTCATTCAAGCGATTTCAATTTGATACACCAATAGGAGCATTTGGATTTGCAAAAGATGGTGAATTTCTGCTGGCAACAGGTCAAGGCTTTCAAAGTTGGGATGGAAAAACATTGCAGACAATTTGGAATCCACTTCCTTTGCGAACTAATGTGCGTATGAACGATGGAAAAATTGATCCTGCCGGGCGTTTTTGGGCTGGTTCTATCGATACTGAACAAAATAAAGCAGGGTTATACCGTTTGGACCCGGATGGTCGTCAGTATACAATATTACAAAATTTGGGTATTGCCAACGGCTTAGATTGGAGCCCTGACAGAAAGACAATGTATTTCACAGATTCAAGTAAGTATACCATTTTCAGTTTTGATTACGACCTTGAAACTGGCGCTATAAAGAATCAGCGCATTGTTGTCGTATTACCTAAAACAAAAGCGGAGATTGTACCGGATGGTTTATGTGTGGATATAGAAGGCAATATATGGAGTGCCCATTGGAATGGTTGGCAGGTTGTTCGTTATAACCCGGCAGGTGAACCTCTACTCAGTATTAAAGTGCCTGCTCAACGCGTTACTTCATGTTGTTTTGGCGGTGAGCACGGAGATCTTTTGTTCATTACCACTGCAAGGACTGGTATTACGCAAAAGGAATTAAGCGAACAACCTAAAGCAGGTTGTGTTTTTGTGGTCGAAACGGATACCATCGGTCAAACGGCCAATTTTTTTGGAATATAGCACAAGAAATGGAGTTTAAGTATGCAAATTGGTGTATTAACAACCCTTTACCAGAACTTGCCCATTGGAGAGGTTCTCGACAAAGTCAGATCAATGGGTGTGACCGCAGTTGAAATCGGTACCGGCGCTTATGCGGCCAGTGCTCACTTAGATCTTGAATATTTATTGCATGACCAGCCAGCACGTGAAGCTTATTTAAATGAGATTCATGGCCGTGGGATGATCATTAGCGCACTAAGTTGCCATGGTAATCCAATTCATCCGAATCCAGCCATTGCCAAGCATGCGGATGATATTTATAGAAAAACCATTCAATTGGCTCAATTAATGGCTGTACCCGTGGTGAACACATTTTCTGGCTTGCCTGCTGGTGGTGCAGATGATAAGACACCGAATTGGGTTACCTGTCCTTGGCCGCCAGATTTCCTAGAAATATTAGATTACCAATGGGATCAGGTGGCTATCCCTTATTGGAAAGAAGCAGCAGTTTACGCAAATGACCATGGTATCAAGATTGGCATTGAAATTCATCCAGGCATGTTAATTTACAATGTTGAAACCTTATTGCGTATGCGTTCAGAAGTTGGTCCTGCTTTGGGCGCCAATCTTGACCCGAGCCATCTGGTATGGAACGGTGTAGACCTGGTGGCGGCTATTCGAGCACTGGGTGCGGCGGTACACCATGTTCATGGGAAGGATTGTTATGTGGATCCCTACAATGTGGCTGTTAATGGCTGTAATGATCACAAACCTTATGATCGAATATTAGAACGTTCCTGGACTTTCCGAAGTATTGGATATGGGCATGATTTAAAATTCTGGAAGGACTTCATCAGCACGCTGCGCCTGGTGGGATATGATTATGTTATCTCTATTGAGCATGAGGACGCACTCATGTCCACAGATGAAGGTCTAGCAAAAGCGATTGCTTTGTTAAAAGATGCTATCATCATTGAACCACCAGGTGAAATGTTCTGGGCTTAAGCTGATTTCAATACAAAGCAGGCACAAACGTATAAATTTCAGAAAATAATTAGTGTTTGAATTTAAAATATTTAGGCCTGAATTAACGGAAGCAGCTACCAATCTGTATGAAATGAGCCTTCTTTATCCAGGCGGCGATAGGTGTGCGCCCCAAAATAGTCTCGCTGTGCCTGGATTAAATTCGCTGGTAAACGCCCGGTTCTGTAGGCATCAAAATAGGCTAGTGCCGAGCTGAGCCCATATACTGGGATTCCCATTTTGATGGCGTTTGCCAATACATACCGTAATGCGCCCTGGCGCCTGGTGACCGATTCCCTGAAATAATCATTTAGAAGCAAGTTGTCTAGCCCCGAATTGAGTTGATAAGCCTGCATTATATCGTCAAGTAAATCTGCACGAATAATACAGCCAGCCCGCCAGACTTTTGCGATTGTCTGCATGTCCAAATTGTAGCCATATTCATCCGAAGCGATATGCATTAAACCAAAGCCCTGGGTGTAAGCAAGCAGTATACTTGCAAATAAGGCATGTTTTATTGCTGAAATGAGGACACCCGATTCGCCAGAAAAACTGGTCGCTGGACCTTGGATTAATGTTTGAGCTGTTGTGCGCTGGCTTTTCATCCCAGATATGATGCGGCTGGTCACGGCTGCGTTGATTGTGTGTGTCGGAGCGCCTAAATCAAAGGCGTTTTGAGAGGTCCATTTACCAGTGCCTTTTTGCTGGGCTTCATCCAGGATCAAATTGACAAGTGGTTCACCTGATTCCGGGTCGCGTTTTTTGAAAATTTTTGAGGTGATTTCAATCAGGTAAGATGCTAACTCGCTAGCATTCCATTCTTCAAAAAGATGTCCCAATTCTTCTGCTGATAAACCCAGCCCCCTGTTTAATACATCATAAACTTCAGCAATCAATTGCATGATTGCGTATTCAATACCATTATGTACCATTTTGACATAATGACCTGCACCACGAGGGCCGATATAATCCACGCAGGGTTTGCCATCTTTTGCTTTTGCTGCAATTGCGGTGAAAACTTCCTGCAATGAACGCCAAGCCGCTTGACTTCCTCCAGGCATGATGCTGGGACCGTGTAACGCGCCTTCTTCTCCACCAGAAACGCCAGCACCGATGAATAAAAATGACTCGCGCTCCAGTTCAATTGTGCGTCGTTCAGTATCTTCGAAAAATGAGTTTCCGCCATCAATTAAGATATCACCTGGATCTAGAAAAGCTTTAATATCTGAGATAACCGCATCAACTGGCAAGCCGGCTTTCACCATTATTAAAATCCGGCGCGGCTTTTCTAATTTTTCAATCAGTTCTGGGTAAGTATATGTGTCTATGAGATGGTAATCATCCGAGAAATTAGCGACAAAATCCTGGGTAACCGATGCAGTTCGGTTATAAACTGCAACTGGGTAACCTTTGCTGGCAATATTTCGCGCCAGATTTTGACCCATAACTCCTAAACCTACGACAGCAAATTCTGCTTTTTTCATTTATTCTCCAACGTATTTTTGTGCTTCGTAAAACGAATTTAGATGATAATTTTTTTCTAAAGGTTATTCTGAACAAAACTAGTGTTGTTCTAACGCCACAAGGCCATAAAATAATGGCAACGGTGCCTTTGGTGTATCGTTGATTTTTATTGCAGCAATTAATTGTTCGGTTGCCTGAGCCTGGGAGACCTCATCGTGGGCATGAACCAGGAACAAGGGTTGCCCAACTTCCACATAATCGCCGACTTTTACTAGGACAGACACGCCTACAGAAAGGTCGATCACGTCATCTTTTTTTGAGCGCCCCGCACCTAAAAGCACAGCTATTTCTCCGATCATGCGCGCATGGACCTCGTGAACAAAACCACTTCTGGGTGCGATAATTGTAGAGATAATTGGTGCTTGTGGCAGTTTCTCCGGTTGATCTATATAGCTTACATCTCCACCTTGGGCAGCTATTAAACGTCTGAGGTATTCCAAACCTTCTCCAGATGAAAGTGCTTGTTGGATACGTGCTTTAGCCTTTTCGATGGTATCCGCTCGCTTACCAAGGACCAGCATATGACTGGAAATTTCCAGGCAATGTGTCCAAAAATCATCGGGACCATCACCTTGTAGAGTTTGGATGGCCTCTTTCATTTCCAAGGCATTTCCCACAGCCTGGCCCAGTGGTTGATTCATATCTGAAAGTACTGCAGCAACGTTTCTGCCCGTCATTTCCCCAATGGATACCATCAATTCAGCCAGCTGACGTGCTTCTTCGAGTGTCTTCATAAAAGAGCCGTTGCCTACTTTTACGTCAAGAAGGATTGCCTGGGCACCGGCGGCAATTTTTTTACTCATAATTGATGATGCGATCAAAGGCATAGCTGGCACTGTTCCAGTTACATCCCTCAATGCATACAATTTACCATCAGCAGGGGCAAGATCGACACTTTGTCCGGTTAAAACCATTCCCAATGAACCAAGTTGTTGTAAAAATTCGTCTTTAGTCAGGTCAGTACGAAAACCAGGTATGGATTCAAGTTTGTCAAGAGTACCTCCGCTGAATCCGAGACCGCGTCCAGACATTTTTCCAACAGCCAACCCGCACGCTCGCACCAGCGGAACAACCACAATTGAGGTTTTGTCACCAACACCACCAGAAGAGTGTTTATCGACCACAATATCAACGACGTCGGTGAGATCGAGTTTTTCGCCCGAGTCTGCCATGGCGAGGGTCAGGTAAGTGGTTTCTTCGGTGGACATTCCGTTTAATAACACTGCCATTGCCCAGGCAGACGCCTGGTAATCTGGAATTACGCCGTTCGTATATCCACGGATGAAAAATTCAATTTCGTCCTTTGAAAGTGCGATACGATCACGCTTTTTTTCAATGATTTCCACAGCTCGCACAGTTGCCTCCAGTGGTAATTTTCCTTTTAAAAAACCGTAAGGTTAGCAGGGTCTAATGATTGCTGCCCTTGCGACCTTACGGTATATTATTCATACAAATCCAGTCTCTATTTATTCCTGACCACAACCTTTCGCCTTGGTTCTTCACCTTCGCTTTCGGTTTCAACATCAGGATGGTCTCGTAATTCAATGTGAATTATTCGACGTTCATTGGGGGGCATCGGTTCTAACGCTTGTTGACGTCCCGTAGAAGAAACTTGTTCAGCAATGCGACGGGCAAGTTTCTTTAATTCATCTTCTCGCCGTTTTCGATATTGCTGAACATCGATTTGAAGCGGTATCCAGCGACCAACTTCCCGACCAACAATTAAACTGGTTATGAACTGAAGTGCATTGATTGTTTCTGCTTTTCGTCCAATTAAGAAACTGAGATCTTTGCCTTCAATATCAATTAATACAGGTTGGATTCGATTTTCATCAGAATCGCCCATACGAACTGAAACAGCAGCTTTTACATGCATTTTATCGAGGATGAAATTGATTGTTTCCCTGGCTATGACAACTTCATCAGGCTCATCAATCGGTATAACCTGAGGATGATCTTCGGTAGGAAAACTTGAAGTTGTTTCTTCTTTCTGTGTTGTGCTGGTAATTTCGGTTTCTTTTGATTGGGTTTTGATTACCAACGCTACTCTAGCTTGGCGAGAGCCAATCCCCAACACTCCTTTTTTGCCCTCATCAAGGATAACAACATCCACATCGATTTCTGTTAATCCCAATTCTTGCAAACCTTTTTCAACGGCTTCTTCTACGGAAGGTGCAATTACTTCTAATTTGGTTCTTTTTTCTGACATAAATTCTGCTCCCTACTTTATCGCGATATGCTCAGCAGTAAAAATCAGTTACCGTTTCTTTTTTTGGTATTTTTGCTTTTGAGGCATATTCATGCGTTTGTTTGATGCCCCTGACGGCGCCTGTTTAGTTGTTTTAGGTGGATCGTCGACGACCGCGTCGATGACTTTTACCGATGGTTTTTCCTCGGACTGAACAGGCTGTTTTGGTTTGATAAAAGGCAGAATTTTTGACCAATCAGCACGACCAAGCAAAGCATGTTGAGCGATACCGATCAGGTTGCTGGTTAAAAAATATAATGCCAGCCCTGAAGCCAGTGAGTAAGCCATAAAACCCATTAGGAACGGCATATAAATATTCATTGATTTTGCCATTGCCGCGCCCTGATCATTTCCAGTTGATGGTGGTTCTAAAAGTTTCGATTGCAAGTAGGTGGTGATTACAACAAGGATGGCTAAAACTGGGATACCAACACCAAACACGAAAAGACGTTCAGGTTGACCCAAATCCATCCATAAGAACCGATGCTGCAGTGGTAAAACACTGGCTGTTTTTATAAAATTGGGATAAATACTTTGTGCAAGGCGGAATAGTTCAAAGGGCGATGATGACATTGCACGAATTACACTTTGATACAAACCAACGATGAGCGGGAATTGTATCAAGGTTGGCAAGCATGATCCAAGCGGGTTTATGCCCAACTCCTTGTAAAGTTTCATTTGTTCTTGTGACAAGCGTTCCTTATCGTCTTTGTATTTTTCCATTATTTTCTTGTAACGGGGATCGCTTTGCAATTTTTGCATTCCCTGGGTTGCTTTAAATTGTTTAACGGTTAAAGGATGGGTAATTAATCGAATTAAAATTGTGAAAAGGATAATTGAAATGCCAAAATTACTGATGAGAGAATTAATCAGTAATAAAATATTTGTAAAAGGTTGAATAACGAGAGTTTCCCACATGGATGTATCCTCTATTTCTTGGGGATTGTTGACCAGACAGCCGCACCGGTTGCCAGGTTGTAAGCATAAACAACGTTACTGTCTTTGTTCTCTGGAACTGCTGCAACAATTAAGTAATTTTCGTTGACCGCAGGTGCTTGGAATACTTTTCCAGAGATCTTGGCAGACCATCTTGTTGTTCCATCTTCGTTAAAAACTTCGATTGTGCCTGCCTCAGTCACAAGCGCGAAACCATTTGGTATGGCGGTTAATCCACCGGTAACCGGCTCATTTAAAGAGAAACGCTGTTTTTCTTTTCCGCTTAAAGGATCCAGAGCGTAAAGGTTACCGAGTGAATCAGCAAAGTTCAGGGTTTCCCCTGTCAGTAAGGCGTTACTCCATATTCCACCATCTGCAATAAAAGACCAGTCAATGCTGCCATCAGTAGTATTAAGTGCTAGAAAATCATTGCCTATGGAGCCAACAAAAAGTTTGCTGCCATCCTCGCTTAATATTGGACTACCGACAATTGCACCGGCCATTTCTGTAGCCCAGAGTTGTTCTCCTTGCAAAGAAATAGCATAAACAAATTTATCCATTGAACCAAGATATATAGCATCTTCCCCAATTTGAGGTTGCGACCAAAGGAAGTGACCGGTCTCAAATGCCCATTGGAGGTTCCCATCTGTGTCTAAAGCATATAACTTACCATCATTGTTAGGCGCATACACCATTCCATTGGCTTCGTTAGCCTGACCAATGTAATATCCCTTTGCTTCAGAAAAAGACCATACCAATTTCCCATTTGTGACATTTATTTTGGAGAAGTTTTTTCCAATATCACCCACATAAAGAGAACCATTGGATATCAAGGGGGGCGCAAAGAACATGATCTGACCTTTTGCATCTTCAGGAAACGACCAATTTACCATGCCATTTTCTGTATTGAGCGCATAAACAGCATTGCCGTATGAAACAAAGAATTGATCATCCGAAACTGCAAAACCCGGGGCCCCGGAGACTCTGGAACCAGTAGCGCATGCACTTAGTAAGAAAGTTAGCACGAGCAGGGTCCCGATTATTAGAACATGAGGTTTTTTCATAAAATTATCTCTTTTTTTCTACTATTATGGTACCGGGTCAAATCCACCCGGATTAAAAGGATTACAGCGGACAATTCTTTTCAGGGCTAACCAGCTGCCCTTAATAGCGCCATATTTATAAATAGCCTGAAAACCGTAATTTGAACAGCTGGGGTAAAATCGGCAGGTGTCTGCTGGTAAAACAGGCGAAATAATGATTTGATATCCACGAATGATGAGCAGTAAAATCCATTGCGGAAAGGTTAACCAGGTAAAAGGTAAATCCCGTATTAGCGGTTTTTGGAATTTATGTTCTGCGTGAACCTTCTGTTCGGTCAATGTATTTCGTCTTTCACCAGGCCAGCATTTCCTGCTAAATTATTTAAGCCATCAACAATAGAAACATAATCAACCGTCAATATTGGTTTTCTTGCAATCAGTACCAGATCGTAACCCTGGTTGAGTTTCAGGGCGAGGCTCTGAATAGCTGACCTTAACCTTCGTTTAGCAAAATTTCTCTGAACAGCCCCACCGACAGAACGTCCAGCGATTATTGCAATACGGTTATGTTTCAATTGATTTGGCAGATAAACTAACACTAAAAGCGCGTTTGCCAAACTCTGCCCATCTTGGCGCACGCGGTTGATATCGTTATTCCGGGTTAATCTTAACCTTTGTTGCACTTAATGCCCTGCTCAACTTAGGACCAGTAAGCATATGTCAAAAACAATACCGGCGGTTTACCAGCGGACCTTTTTTACGTGATTGTTGGCTTTTTTGGCCAGTTCATGCCGTCCTTTTGCCCGACGTCGTTTCAAAACTTCCTGGCCACCTTTGGTTTTCATTCGTTTTCGAAACCCGTGCACTCGGACGCGTCGACGAATCTTGGGTTGATACGTTCGTTTTGGCATTCTTACAGTGTCCTTTCTTCCTAAATTTCTTACCTTCTGTCTTCATACACCTGTATTAAGGACAGCAAAATATTATACCGCATGCCTAAATAAGGGTCAAACTTTTCAAAATCCAGCCCTTGACCAGATTGATTTTATCAGAATGTTAAAAACCGTCAAAGACCTGATTGCTCTGGTCTTTGCGGGGTATTCATAACCTCACCAAAAAGTGCATTTCCAGAAGGCGCATGATCTGTTAGATAGACATTTGAAATTTTATTCCGCAAATTAAGATCTGTTTTACAGAAAACCCTGATGTAATTATCTGTTAACCCAGATAACTGCCAACCATTATTTTCTATTTGTTGGCGATATTCCCACAGTACCGGCAATTCCCTCCCGATAAAGCCATTGCGGTAGAGGTGACCGGTTTCGGCGAAAATATTTCGTAAACTCTCATTGCGCTTCTTAGCCACAGATAGTGCAATTTGTCCTTCCATTTGATATGCCGCTGTTCCCGGACGAGGTGAATAAGTAAATACATGACCGCCGGCAAAGGCAATCTGGCGAAGGGCAGATTGCGTGGCTTTAAAATCGGCTTCAGATTCACCCGGAAAACCAGTGATCACATCGGTTGTAATGGCGATTTCAGGGATTTCTTTGCGGATTTTATCAATTAAAAATTGGTATGTTGATAATGTAATTTGTCGTCCCATCCTTCGCAGAATTTTGTCGCTTCCAGATTGTAAGGGGAGGTGCAATTGGCGGCACAAGCGCTCATCTTTCCATAAAGATAGGATGCTTGTATCGAAATCCCAGGGTTCGATAGAGGATAATCGTACACGGGCATCGATTGGTAAGGTTAGGATATACTTAATTAAATCTTTCAATGCCAAAGGCTCCACAAAATCTCGGCCCCAAGCGCCTAACTGCACGCCTGTTAGAACGATTTCAGAAGCCCCGCCATCAATGGCAGCCTGGATATCTTTCTGTATTTTTGAAAAATTTCTGGAGCGCGATCGCCCCCGAGCAATGCGGGTGATGCAATAAGTGCAGTGATTGTCACAGCCCTCCTGGACTTTTATAAAAGCCCGGGTTCGGGAACGATCTCCAGGTAAGGGCACTCGGTGATATGTTAGAGTAGCAATCTCCTGGTTCGTTTTATTCAATAATTTACTCACCAGGATGTCTTTGTCTTCATTAAGAATGACTCGATTTACACCAGGAAGCTTTAGTGCTGTTTCGGGTTCAAGAGAAGCCCAACATCCTGTTGCGACCACAGTTCGGGCGCCATCGCGCCCAGCTTTGCGAAGTCGTTTACGCGAATCTGCCGCTGCTTTTCCTGTGACAGTGCATGTATTAACAATTGCAATGTCTGCATCGGCTGGGGTGGGAACAATATCATGACCAAGCGCCATAAACTGATTGGAAAATTCTTCGACTTCGCTTTGGTTCAAGCGGCAGCCGATAACATCAAAATAAACTTTCATTATCGTGAAGGTTTCATAACAATAATATGGTCGAACAGCACATCTGCCCCTGGTTGCGACCGGCTTGCAGCCATCAAACCAATGTCACCAAAGGAGAATGTTGTATCTTCCACGTGAATGAGTTCGACTTCATTAACAAATAATGCCAGTTGTTTACCCTGGCACACAGCCAGGATATCATTGACACTTTCACCGCGATTGATTGATTCGGAAAATCCAAATTGGTTTAATCCCAGCAGGCTCTGAATACCATCATGCTTTTTGATAATTCCGTAATATCCATCTGAGCTGATTACAAATGCGTAAAAATTTCCCTCATCCTGGTAACGACATATAGGCCCATATAAATTATCGCCAGGTCCAGCAATACTTTGCGCCCGTGTGAAAATTTGCACATCTTTAAAATTGAGACCAGGCACACTTAACACCTGATAATCTGGCAGGTCTACCCAAAGCCTGAAACCATTTTGCGTATAGCCTACATAACTTACCCGATCTTCGTGTGTAAGCCATCCTCCAGTTTGACTGTTGAATGAATCGACAAACAAGGCTGGATTATTTCCAACCCAGGGCAGGGTATCAGCGGTCAAAAATTTATAACTACATCCTACCAACAAGAATAGGCTAAAAATAGAGCATAAATACAATATCTTCTTCATTTTGCGTGAACTAAATTTATGTCATTTTGTCGGATTTGTCTATTGGTATCATGCATCCGACTAGAATTGAAGGGCAAGAAGATTATAACCTATGCTGAATAAAAAAATTCTTCTATCGTGTTGAAGGGGTTTTGACATTTTTGTTTGGAAATAATTTATGCCAATTTGAAACCAAAGATAATCTTCAAAAGTTTTTGGTTTATGCATAAAGGGGATTATTAACAAATAACCCCGCCATGCCGTGTGCTGCTGAGTTTTGAACCTGCTTCCGCAGGTTCGTCGTACCCATCAGATTCGCCTTGACTCTAGTCTATCGCGGCCCTGAACGGAGGTTCGACGCTTGTAAAGGGTGTTGGCCCAAAACTGGTATGCTGCAACACGAACACAGCAGGGTAATTAATTTATACCATACTTTTATTTCCTTGGATAGATACAAATTGTCAAGCCCTAAGATTGGATCAAATTAAATTTTTGTATGGGCCAGATTATGGTAACCTATTATTGAATAAAAAATAACAATAAGGTTATGACAAATATGCGTGCTTTTATTGCTGTTGGGCTTTCTAAAGATGTTCGGTTTAAAATAGAAGAAGTCATTAATTATTTTAAAACGAAAACTCCTTTATATACTTTAAATTGGGTTTCACCCGAACACCTTCATTTAACAATTAAATTCATCGGCGAAATTGAGGAAGATAAAATTGAGGCATTGCAGGGAGTGATGTTACAATCGCTTGAGCACCAGCCTTCCTTTGAAATAGAAATTTGTGGATTGGGTATGTACCCCAACAAAAATCGACCTCGCGTTATTTGGCTGGGAATAAACGGTGGCGAACCACTGGTAACGCTGCATAAGATATTCGACAAAAAAATGGTTGAATTTGGAATTCAACGCGATGACCGACCCTTTTCCCCTCATTTGACAATTGCCAGAGTGCGAAGGAATGTTGATTTATCAACGGTTAAATCGATTGGTACAACACTTTCGGAATACAACGTTGAATCACTTGGGATAGTAAATATTGGGCAGGTGAATCTTTATAAAAGCGTTTTAATGCCTTCAGGACCAATTTACTCAACCCTATTTTCTGTTCCGCTGAATCAAGTATAATTTATTCAGAAAAATATTTAGAAAAAGAGAGGTGACCTCTGGAATCAATAGAATTAGCAAGAGAAATTGCAAACTTTCTTGAAAGGAAAAAGGGGGAAGATATACTTGTTTTGGATATCAAAGAGATAGCGTCATTTACAGATTATTTTGTTATTGTCAGTGGGTCAAGCAATCGCATGTTGCAGAGCCTTTCCAGTGGGCTGGTCCGTGAAGTTAAAACGCAATACCATAAAACAGCGCAACCACAGGGACATTCTGATGGGGGTTGGATTGTGCTGGATTATGGCGATGTGGTCGTGCATTTGTTTTCTCCACAACAGCGCGACTATTACCGTCTGGAAGAATTGTGGGCTGAAGGCAGTGTAGTTTTGCGGTTGATGTAATTACTGATATTTCCCTACACATTATTGTGAAATTTTAATCAGAAAATTGCCAACTATAAAAGTTACCGATATTAAAAAGAATACTGCCTGATTGGATTCAGGTAGTATTTTTTAATTGTATTCTTTCAGTATTGGATTGCCAGAAAAATTTTCCAATAATTGACGTATCAAAAAAGTGTATAGTCAAAATTGCATTTATTATGCCCTGACAGCGGCCAGCACTTCCTGACTGTGATCGGCAGGTTTAACTTTTTCAAACACCTTTTTGATGACGCCGTCTGGACCAATGACGAAAGTTGTTCGGTAGACACCTTCATATTCACGCCCTGCCATTTTTTTGGGTCCCCAGACACCATAAGATTCGCAGACACTGTGGTCGGGATCGGAGAGTAATATGAAGGGAAGTTCAAACTTCGCCATAAAGGATGCGTGTGATCGCTCGCTGTCTGGGCTGATCCCAATGACTTCAACGCCGGCTTCACGAAAATCTGCATATGCATCGCGGAAGGAGCAAGCTTCTGTTGTGCATCCTGGTGTATTGTCTCGAGGGTAAAAATAAAGGACGATGGTTTGACCTCGAAAATCGGACAATTTGCGCAAGTTGCCTTCGCTATCTTTTAATTCAAATTCCGGGGCTTGTTCACCTGCAGTTTTTACCATGGTCATTCTCCTTTGAATTATTTAGAATAAGTATTCTTTGAATGTCGATAAGTTATTTATACCTCTTTGTAATGCTAATGAGCCCAAAAAGCAAAGCCAATTAAATAGATGGGAAGGAAATATACGCATGCCGAGGCAATGCGCATTACTCGCCACATGGGTTTTGCCCCACGCCTTACTCGATCCATCAACCAAATTTCTACCAGCCCAATGGGTAACGTTAAAAACACAGGCCAAATGATAAACCAGTGGACGCCCAACACAGCAATCAATGCTATCAAAAAATAGGTTAATAGAATAAAGGCATTATGGAAGAATATTACTTTTTCCCAACCAATTCGACCGATTAAAGTTTCAGTGTTGTGTTTCTGATCATAACTGTAGTTTTCCAATAAGTTTAATAAACGGTTTGCTAAAAAAGCCGGTACTAAACTAATGACGATCAAGGTCAAATATGGATGTAAATCGTCAGAATGTAAAAAAAATGCCAGTGCAGGCGGGATAACCACAAAAAGAAGTACTTCGATCAAGAGAACAAAGGGTTTGAAAACGGTTGAAAAATGGGCTAAATAATAAACTGCACTGACTACAAAGAGAGCAATTAAAAGGAAAACCAAACCTTGCCAAAGAATACCTGCCTCTAACCATGAAAAAAAGAGGGTTGTAGCAAGTGTTAACATCGTTGCGGCAACTGCTGCCAGGACAATTTGAATGGTCTTCACATCTTTCTGCCTGATTTCTTGTGGCCTGTTCACAGGGAGAGTTAAACTTTGTAACAGAATTAAGAATTCAAGGCTAAGAGTAATTAACAAAAGGAAAAAGGCACCCTGGATCAATAATGACCAACCTTTTAAAATGCGGACATATTTCACCAACCCGGCTGCCATTAAATATGTCATTAACATACTAAGTATACGGAATGGCTTGATTGCTTTTAGGACGGTTTTGATTATCATGATTGTTTCTAAGCAGTCTTTTCCCTCAGTACTGGAATATGATCATTATCATACCCGATTGCTCTCTGTTCATAAAACACCTTCCTTTTTAAATAGGCGAGAGTTTGAGGATTTAAGGCACCTTATTACATTTCCGATTTCCCGACCATCAAATGGTATAATATAGTCAATTAGAAAAAGGGTTTTAGTTCCCCATGCAAAAAACATCTCGCTTATCGATTCTCATCGTTCTTCTGTTTGTTTTCTTGTTTTTCATTTCTGCAAGTTCATCGCAAGCAGCAGATGACGGATTGCTAATGATTGCGCCAACAGAGTGTCCACAAGGTGGTTGTGCAGCGGGTCAAAGATTGAATTTCAATACCCAGTTTTCAACCTTAACTAATAATTCCCAAACCAATGTTCAGGTTTGTATTTACGCGCCTGAAAAAGGTTCACAGGATGGTGACGGTCCCTGGGCGAGTTTTGAATTGGGGTGGATTTCGAAAACAGGCATAATTTCTGGTGAAACTTATACCGAAGGCCAGACTGATTCTGTTTGCACTGAACCAAACAATATTGAAGATGGCGATATGTGGTTGAACGGTGCTTATGCACAGCTGAAAACAACGACCAACGATAAATTGGAATTTGCCTTGCATCTTCATCCAAAGGCAGATCTTGATGGATATGTGCGGGTTAAAGTTTTTGAAGCAGCGGAAAACAATGATACGTGGATTGGAATTGCAAATTTTACCAAACCAATTAAACTCGTAAAACGCAAAGCAAGTGTTTTCGTGGCTTCTGACCCCGAAATGTGTGGTAATAATTCACCGTGTTTTGTTAACTCGGGCGATGACCTAGAATACGGATTGGGGACCGGGTTGCGTGATGCTGTTCTGACAGTTAATGCAGGCGATGAAATCCGGATACTCAAAGAATATGTGATTAAAAGTCAGGCAGTATTGGTTGATAAAGCAGTTCATATTCGTGGAAAAAACAATGCACTTATCACCTATCTTGGGACCGAATGTACAAACCCGATGCTAAAATTTGTCCAAGGTGGAACTCTTGAAGAACTGACGATTAATGACGGTAATTGTTTTAACCCCTCGCGCAATCTGATCGAGGTAGATAGCCCTAGCCCAGTTTTTATCGAGCATAATACACTCAATTATGGCAACCGCGCCATTAATGTTCTTGATAACTCCGGAGATGTGGAGATCGCCTTTAACCACATCACCAATAACGACGCTTTTGCCGTTGTTCGTGCGCCGGGAGATAGCAATGGAGAGGTTAATATCTACGCTAACAATATTGTTAATAACACTACCGGCTATCAAGTTGAATGCGGGAGTAAAGGAACTGCAAACCATAATTTTTGGGGCGTGGGTATATCAGCACCCAGTAGCGCCCATAATTGCGTAGTCTCAAATGGAAAACGTTTAGGTGCATTGATACACCTATCAACAACGCAACCAGGAGTTGACGCTCAAAGATTGAGGGTCACAACAACGCTATCATATGTGTTTGATGGTAAAGTTGGAGCGCGCAATCTTTCTGGCGATGATTTTGACCTCATCGTTGTCAATCATGGGCAGGGGGCGGTGTCAAACATTCCTTTTTATGAAACAGCTTCAGGCAATATTCAGCCCTGTTCGAATTTTTATGATATCTTTTTAGCAGATGATGCCGTTGCTGACAAATTACTACTGGCACTGAATTATAGCCAGAATAACAATTGCATCACAAAAATTGAATCAAGCGAGTACTGTGGTGGAACCGACAGTAGTAAATACCCTTTACTTTGGTTCGATCCGGCTACTTCAGCCACCGATGGCTGGGACCATACAGGAGGACCGCCACAAGGGCCTGGGGCAGGTGGCGCTTCCGGGCAGGAGACGACCTGTCATCTGGATGCCAAAGAAATTCGTGTTTTAATTGATAACAGCGGTCGACCAGGTATTTCCAATGATTTAAATTTCACCCCCTTTGTGATTGGCTTACCTTTGGATGATGGTATTACCCTGACACAATTAACCGCCCAATTTGTTGAAAATAAAGTCAACATCAAGTGGATTACCAATAGTGAAATCAATGTTAAGGGTTTTTATGTGCTGAGAGCGGATTCCAAAAATGGCCCTTATGCCCGGATCTCCGATCAAATAGAAGCAATTGGCGATATGCATATCGGTGGTATTTATCAGCACGTGGATGGGATGATTAATTATTCCAGGGATTATTTTTATAAGATTGAAGTTATAAATAAGGATGGCCAATCGATCAGTACTTACGGGCCGGTAAGTGTGCTCACTGCTACAGCAACGCCAACGGCAACAAATACCGGAACTCCAACACGTACACCCTTTTACTATCGATCGCCCACACCATTTTATCAATACAGAACACCTACCCCAATTTTCCAACAAAGGACAGCGACTCCGGTTAGTTGGCCAACACCGGTGCGAACTGCTATAAGAACCGAGGTTGGAATCGAGGATTTATCACCCTATCCTACATATGATGGTCTTTCTCCTGATGATGCTTATCCTGGGATGGAGACGCAAGAGCCTGAAGATTGGGAACAAACTCCGCCAAAGGACGCATATCCAGCCCCTGAGACAGCAACACCTACTGCAACTTTGATCACACCTGAAGATGATTTTGAAACCCCAGATGCTGGGATTGAGGGTGATGAAGACCTGCCATTACAGAATTTCCGCTGGATTTTTATCATAATAGGTGCGGCGGGTGGATTGAGTTTGCTTGGAGCAATCAGCGTCATTTTAGCAAAATCTCGTTATTCTTAAAACATTGCTATAACAAAGCTGCATTTTAAAAAGGGTAGAAAAATATGCCCAAAGTTCTTTTTCTCTGACATTGTTTTGACAATGTTGCAATTCGTGTGGTATTATGCTTACGAGGTAGCAAGAAGACGGTTACTTCTTCTCCTGCGGGATGAGTGAACAAACCGCCTTCATTTTTCTCCTCATTTTTTAATAATTGGGCGGGCAACAAATAAAATTCTAAAGAGAGCTGCAGCTGTATATATGAAATTTAATATCAAAAAAACCAGAAAAACGGAAAACCTCGCGGGTGGGCAAGCCTTTTCTGAAACCGCTAAACTAGAATTTGTTTCCATTTTGCTGACATCTTTTGTTCAGGACCAATTCTACCGCTCAGACTTGGAAACCATCTATCGGATACGTGAACTGATCGATGAGATTAATGATTTTGAGTTTGTGGGAAAAGCTGCAATTTTTGCCCGAACAAAATTTGGTATGCGTTCAGTGACTCATGTTGTGGCTGGAGAATTAGCCAAATCTGCCAGAGGGCTTACCTGGACCAGAGATTTCTTTGACAAGATCGTATTTCGCCCTGATGATATGCTAGAAATCTTTAGTTATTACTTCCTGACCGAGAAAAAACTAACCAATCCACTCAGAGACGGATTTGCTCGGGCATTAACGCGTTTTGATGAATATTCACTGGCGAAGTATCGGGGCGAAGGAAAGAAGATCAAACTGGTTGATGTAGTCAATCTTTGCCATCCAAAGAGCACTCCTGCAATCGACAAATTGATGAAAGGGACGCTGAAATCAGTAGATACCTGGGAATCGGAATTGACACGAGCTGGTCAAAAAGCCAGTTCTAAAGAAGATAAGGATACTTTAAAAGCCGATGTTTGGAAAAGATTAATATTAGAGCGAAAAATTGGTTACTTTGCCTTATTGAGGAATTTACGAAACATCATCGAACAATCTCCGGATGTTCTTCCAGAAGCCTTAGCCTTGCTGGTCGATGAAAAAATGATCAAAAATTCACTGGTATTACCATTCCGTTTTCTGACGGCAATTTCAGAAATTGAGAAAATGAGCGGCGACGGCGTAAAAGAAACGCTGATTGCTTTAGCAAAAGCCATTGACATTTCCTTGGCAAACGTGCCGAAGCTGCCAGGAAAAAATTTGATTGTCCTTGACACTTCGAAATCAATGTCGGGTCGCCCCTTAGATATTGGTTCCTTGTTTGCTTCAGCAATTTATAAGACGAATGATGCTGATTTTATGCAATTCTCGAATGAAGGGGAATATGTAACTTTGAACCCGGTTGATAGCACTGCAACAATTGCAGCAAGAATTCGCTCTTTGGCTGAAATTGGTGGTACAAATTTTCATGCAATATTTGAGATAGCGGATAAAGCCTACGATCGTATCATCATCTTTTCCGACATGCAGGGTTGGATTGGAGAAGATGTGCCCACAAAAGCATTCAATGATTACAAGAAACGTACAGGCGCTGATCCGGTAGTGTTTTCGTTTGACCTGCAAGGTTACGGGACGCTGCAATTTCCTGAAAAAAATGTCTTTGCTCTGGCGGGTTTTTCGGAAAAAGTTTTTGATATCATGAAGTTATTAGAAAGTGACCGCCAGGCATTGGTACACGAAATCGAGAAAATTGAGTTGGGGTAGGGAGAGTTAAAGAGAATTGAACGGGGGATAAATAATTATAAATGTTATAAAAACTCGAATCAGTAAAAATTCGGCCATTATTTGTTGGTGTAACATTCTTTCTGTAAAATCTAGAAGCTTAACAAAAGCAGTGAGTCAGAAGTACCCTAATAAGATCATCACATCAAAAAAGGAGAACTAAATGACTCACCAAGAAAATTATAACCTATCAACAAGCATGATTGAAGAACTGGCACAAAATGGACTTGAGGTGATCCCTGAGCTGGTCCGGGTTATCCTCAAAAATGTGATGCAAGCAGAGCGATCGCAATACCTGCAGGCAAATGCATACGAGCGAACCGAAGATCGGCAAGGCCACGCTAATGGATACAAACCCAAAACGATCAGGACCAGGCTTTGCGATATCACCTTTGCCATACCACAAGTGCAAGAAGGGGCTTTCTATTCTTTAGCGAACATGGAATTAATCAGAAAATATTCAAAAAGGGCTTGAAAGATAGTGGCATGGATGGTGTGAAGTTGGGAAACGGTAATAACGACGCAGGTTTATGGGCAGCCCAAAGAGCCGGCTTGGCTAGTGTGCCATGGCAGCAAATCTTCAGGCAATGCTCAATGTGCCGAAAAAACTGCTGAACATTCTCTCCAGCTGTCCATCCAGAATATGCTCATTCTGGACCAAGACTCTCTCCTCAGATTTTTGAAAACCAGGTTTGCATGGCAGTCCTCGTTAATGGGGATAGATGGCTTTCCGATAAGGAGACCAGACGGCTAACAACCCCTGGCCCGGCGCCTGGAGTATTGGATTCAATACTACAAGACTTGCTTGAGCGCACGAGAAGAATCAGTTCAGGGCCCTGAGAAAGCTTTGTCGCTGAATCTTGGGAGAACCTGGTGCAACACCGGCCCTCTTCTGACTTTTGAGGCAAAAAACTTACCCTTTTGTATGTCTTTGAGATAAAAGAATAAACTCCCCTGCTGATTTTGGCAGGAGAGCTTATTAGAGAGCCGTTCATCAATGCCGACTGATGGAATTAAAATTGTGCCCAGCTAACGCAAAAATGCTGCGCTTACACCTCCATCCACGGTCAAAGCCCCACCCGTGGTGCGACTGGACTTATCACTAGCGAGAAAGATAATAGCCTCTGCTACATGCTCTGGATAAATCGGTACTTTGAGGGTAGTGCGCTGAATGTAATAATTTTCCAGCTGATCACCAGAAATCCCATACTGGGCTGCGCGATCCTCGCGTAAGGCTGGGTCAAAGAGCGAACTGCCTTTGAGCACTGCGTCTGGCAAAACAGAATTTACACGGATGCCGTCGTCACCTCCTTCTTCAGCCAAACAGCGGGCGAGGTGCAATTCCAGTGCTTTCGCGGAACTGTAGGCGGAAATTTCCCTTCCTGCACGTACACTATTTTTGCTGCAAACAAATACAAGTCTGCCGCCCATCTTCTGCGGGCGCATAATTCGAAAAGCCTCTCTGCTGATCAAAAAATAACCCTTGGCCATAACATTTTGGATATGATCCCATTCTTTAAGCTCTGTGGTCTCGATGGTTTTGGACATCGCGAAGCCGGCATTATTGACCACAATGTCAACGCCTCCGAAGGTCAGAATGGTTTGAAAGAAGGTTTCTTCAACCGCTTTCTCATCCCCAACATCGCATTGGATCGATATAGCCCGGCCCGATCCATAACGTTGATTGATCTCAGAGGTGACAATATCGGCGGTGGATTTATTCAGATCCACGACCACAACATGGGCACCCTCTTTAGCGAATTGGTAAGCAGAAGCCCGGCCAATACCACTGCCGGCACCCGTAATCAAGGCAACCTGCCCCACAAATTCTTCAACGCGAGGGGAAGCTTCACATTTTGGCAGTTGAATTCCTGATAAATTTTTATTTATTTTGCCAGACGCAAATGAGTCATTGAGTTCGGCAAGGGCATTGACAACAAATTGCAGCAGCGAGTTGGCTTCATTTTTTTCTGGAGCAGCAGCTACTATGCCAAGCCCAGGCAGGAAGATAATATTAGGTAAGGGATCCATTAGTTTCACAGGTGATCCGGTTGTGTTGGTTTGTATTTCCCGGGGAGTAACGAAATTCTCTCGAATTTCCTCGATAAAACCTTGTAAATTTTCTCCATGGGTGCCCGCCTTCCATGGAACGATACCAGACCAGAGAGAATGAACCCCTGACTGACCCCAGGCAATGAGTGTGTCTAAGAAGCCCTCGGTTTCTGCCAATTTTTGGGCAGCCAAACTCGAATCTAAAGCAAGGGTGACCGGTGAGTACCCACTAAGCGCACCACGCAAGACCGGTAAAAGTTGATACCAAACGCTATTTCCTTCTTCAGGGAGAGCAGGTTCTAATGGCAGAATAGATTTCCGGGTGGACGAATAAAAATTACTTAATTGGTGCTTTATCTGACGGGTCCGCCCCAGCAAAGCTTTCTCGTCATCTTCCCAAGTCAGGATGCCTATCTGTCCAAAAATGATCATTCTTGCATGAGGATTCTTGCCCATTTCGGAGGAAATTGTGTTATATACATTTGAAAGGCTGGTCACTCCATTGATCCAGATACATTCATCTCCCCAAAGTTCGCGAGCAATGGATTCACCTTGTAAAGAGCTCACCATTTGTAAAACATTCACATCGATAAATTGATCAACGAACTTTCCGGGAATGGATGCATGGAGTATTAGATCTGCCGGTGGCTCTGTTGCACAACCAGTTAAGACAGCCAGAGACATTTTTTTCATCATCTCATCTGAGTTCAAGTTGAGCCCGGCAAGGTGCAAAAGGTCCTCAAGCGATGCAGAGTATTTCGTACCGTTTGAATGGCTCATCAAAGTTAGTGCTTGAAATTCCCTTCCCAAATAGTCTTTCTGTTCATGTTTACAGCTGGAATAACTTTGGGTGAGGAAGCGGTGAATTCCTTCATGCACGAGGGTTTGAACGTGTTGTATCAGTTCGTCTTGGGAATTTTGCGAGTAATTTTTCATATTATTATTTCCTTTATAAATTATTAGGTAGGTTTATTGATAAGGGAATAGTCATAAAGAATTATCATTCTATTATTTATAATCACGTCATGAAGTCTGCTTGAGAAAAAAACACTTTAAATTATATATCCAATTTCTCGGAAATTCATCACCGATCTTTTCCGATAATTATAGACTAAGCATTATCAACATTCAAATAGATCCTGCCATTTTCCCAATCTTCATTGAACCCCATCAACAAAGCCGAGACAAGACGCAGACAACCGACTTCATTTGGGAAAACCCGCACAACCCTGATGCGCTGCTAGATTTCACGGCTAAAACGTTCAAGGATTTTGAATGTGCCCAATCTTTTCTGCTGCAAGTGTAATTGGCACCTTTGCCAAAGAATACTGCCGAAAATTGCTTTACCCGCTGCCTTCATAAATGCATCATCATCTTTGATGATCAATTGAACATCTTTCAGCTCTGCTTTGTCCAATATTATTTAAAATAAACGCCAATGGGTTTTTGCCTCACTTATCGATATCTAAATATCCAAAAAGGTTCTTTTACCACCTTTTTAACGCCACTGGCCATCAAAATACTTGCATCCCTGACATTACCCGCTTGCCTCACTCTCTCATAACATGGGCCAAGCTAGAAATAGAAAATATCTGCCAAAGATTTGTTATGTCAGGCTACCATTTTCTCATCCAATTATTGTTAGCCTAAGTCTGCCTGATTGGTTCTCATTTGCGTTCTGCAAAGTTCCTTTGTTATGGCTTCTACTTAGCGGGTGGATACGCATTACTTTTATATCGCTGCCGGCATCACCAGCAAAGTGAGTAGACTACGAACACCTTTGTGCAGTGCGTTTAGGTAAAAACAGCCTTCACATACCAATGGAAACACCAGGCCACTTCGCCCACTCTGGCTCGTCCGTCTTGGGGTTGTATTCATTAACCTGTCCTTAATATCTGTTCTCATTTTCCGTTCTCATGGCTTGGCTTGTATAAAGTTATTCTTCTTAATCCAAAAGGTTTCTTTCACCACAAATCTGTTTAACTCAGGTAACTCCTTCAAATCTTGTCCGTTTAGCTCTTCTAGACCTTCGCTTGTTATATGTATCTTATCCGCGGTTGATGTGAAATCAGTTATGCAGATCATAGTCTTTTTCCTTTCTAGATGAGCAAACTGATGAAAAGATTCCGTGAGATTCTCTTTATGTGAATTTTCAGAAAATTTGTTTCACTAACACATTTTATTCTCTCTATCTATCATCCCAATATTCTCACAAAGTTGCGTTTGAAAAATATTTAGCAATACTGATTTTTGAAACAAAATTGCATAATTAATGCCATTTGATGGTAATAATTCCAGGGACTAAAAATTAAAAATCACATTTGTGAGTTTATCTTCAATTGACTTGACACCATCTTGCCGCCCCATTATAATGGGCAGATATTTGTTTAAATGAGTTAATATTTTTTCTTGGAGGAAAAATTGCTATGGCTAAACGCGCTCGAATTCTATTTGTTTGTGGAACTGGTATAGCTACTTCGACAGCAGCTGAAAATAAGTGTATCCAAGCTCTCGAAGCACGTGGCTACAACGTAACGACCTCCCAATGCATTGCTCAAGCTGTATCCCAAAAAGCTGCCTCTTTTGATCCTCACGTGATTGTCACCACCACTAAATTGAAAATTTTGAAGGAAGTTCTTCCTAACGGCAAGACAATGTTCTATGTGGATGGTGTTCCTGGCATTCCCGCTTTTAATGGTGTGCCATTCCTGACATCTATAGGTGAAGAAGAATTGGTTCAAAAAATTGCTGAGGCAATTGATAATTCTGAAAAAATATAGTTTTCTCTGTTCCGATTTTTTACATTTATGAACACATATCAAACGCGACCGTTTTTTGTCAATGGGGGCAAATAATTTGATTCGATATTAAATTCCAGGAGGTGGCTTGCCGAAAATAACTAAAAAACTTTTTCATTTTTATTCTTAGTAATTCGTAGTATTAGAAAGTTCACAAGATTATAGAAAGGAGACTGTTTCATGAAGTTCTTTTTAGATGTTTTTCAATTTGTTTTGGACGCCGGTGTCTCCGTCATGATGCCTATCATAATCATCATCTTGTCCTTGATTTTCGGTATCAAATTCAACAAAGCCATTCGAGCTGGCTTGATGATTGGTGTTGGTTTCATCGGTATTAACCTAGTGATTGGTTTGATGGCAAATACACTTGGTCCTGCGACTCAAGCATTGGTCACTAACATCCGCGTCAATCTCGATGTTATGGACGTTGGTTGGCCAATTGGTGCGGCTATTAGTTTTGGTCAAAGCAATGTTGTGCCCTGGGTCTTTCTTGTTGGGATTATCCTAAATGTCATTATGCTGGCACTCAATTGGACCGATACAGCTGATATTGACATGTGGAACTACTGGCATTTTATTTTCGTTGCCAGTTTTGTTTATGTTGCCCTTCGCGATGCCTTCGGAGGTACACTGGCACTTGTCATCGCATTAGCACTCTGTGCTATCGGCATCGCTATGACCCTGAAACTCGCTGACTGGACTGCACCAATCGTACAGAAATTCTTTGGTCTGCCCGGTGTTTCTCTGCCTCATATGGAGACCGTCACCTGGGCACCTGTTGGCTATGCAGTCAACTGGGTGTTGGAACGCATTCCTGGTGTAAAAAACTGGAAAGCTGACCCTGATACAATCCAGAAGAAATTTGGTGTTTTCGGCGAACCGATGTTTATCGGAACATTCCTTGGTCTAATTATTTCGATTTTAGCCTTCTTCCCCGAGTTCTCAACCGATTTTCGTGGTGCTTTATTAAAGATCCTGACCACCGCTATCACTTTAGGCGCTGTTATGGTAATTCTGCCCCGAATGGTTTCTTTGCTGATGGAAGGTTTGCTGCCTCTTTCTGAAGGTGCACGCGAATTCATTACCAAGAAATTCCCTGGACGCAAGATCCATATCGGTCTGGATGCAGCTGTTGCTCTTGGTCATCCTGCCAATATTGCCACTGCACTGCTGATGGTTCCCGTCACAATCGTTCTGGCGGTTCTCATGGGTGTTCTGGGCTTGAACCGAATTCTCCCGTTTGCCGACCTGGTCGTTCTTCCCTTCCATACTATTTGGGCCATTGGTTGGTCAAAAGGTAATATTATTCGTGGCGTTATCACTGGAATCTTTATCGTCGCTGGTGAACTGTTTATCGGTACTCAATTGGCTCCCTATTTGACCACAATGGGTAGTGATATTGGTTTTGCCATGCCCGAAGGCGCCAGGTTGATTTCCTCGTTGGATGTCGGCGCGCACTTAAATGGTTACCTCTTAGCCTTGCCATGGATCAAATTCCTGGAAGGCGGATGGGGACGGTTTGTTATTTTTGCTATCGTTTCTCTGATCCTCTTTGCCTTGGCCATCCTGATGATCCGCAAAGCAGACGTCAATGCAGTTGTTGCTGACCTGGAAGAAGAATTCTAAAGTCAGATTTAGTCAAAACCGGATGCGATTATTGTTCATCGCATCCGGTTTTTTTAGACCAGAAATAATATGATCATACAAATTCTGAACATGATGCTGGGGAGTATTGGTCGCGCAGCCCTGGCATTTATTACTGAAAACATCGTCTGGTTCTCAGCAATTTTTGTGGTTTGGGCGGCGATCGTTTTATGGGCTAACAGCCAACTCACAAAAGTACGAAAATTAACCGTCGGAATGGCAACTAAGTATCTCAAAAGCCATGAAGATGAGACTGATGCTCAAATTTGGACAAACTTCCGGCCAGAATGGGAAGCAGCCGTCAACAAGCTTAATATCAAGTGGATACCGGGAAAACATAACCTATGGATCATTCGGGGTTCCACAGAAAACATTACAAATATCCTTAGATTAGGCCCCGAATGGTTCGAATCGCTCCGCCAAGGCGTGGTTCTGCAGCATCGTGGTGCATTACCCGGTGAAGAATATAAATTAAAATCCCGAGTCAATCAGGAAAAAGAAGAAAAACAATTGAAAAAATCAAGGCGAAAGAAAAAATAGAAAGCAAATTTCTTTTTTATCAATGTTAAAAGAGTCCAGAGTTGTGAGAAAAGACGAATTTCGCTCGAGATATTCACAAGTATGATAAAATAATCATAGATGTGAATTCGTTGAACAAAACGGTGAAGTATGGTTTCTGAAGTTAGGAGAGAAAGCCGAATAGATATCCTGGCAGATGTTGCTGAGCTCTATTACATCCATAAGAAAAACCAGGCAGAAATTTCATTGGAAATAGGGGTAACACGCTCAATGATTTCCAGGATGCTCAGCGAAGCCCGGGAATTGGGTTTGGTAAAATTCCAAATTGAACGGCCTTACAATCTGGATTATGATCTTACTTCGACCTTCCGAAACAAGTTTGATTTAAAACAAGCTGCAATCGTGGCGGTTCCTTCAGACCAACTACTTCTTACCAGTTTGGGAAGGATAGCCGCACGAATATTAATAAAAAATCTCCAACGCAATTCAACCCTTGGAACTTCCTGGGGCACCGCAATCAGCGCCACTGTTGATGAAGTCAAACTGCCCTATCCGCTGCCTGGGATTAAGGTAGTCCAGCTGCTGGGTGCGGTGGGAACGCGGCTTTATCAATACAATGGGACTTCCATCGTACGACGATTGGAAGAAAAGCTGGATGCCGAAGGTATTTATCTTAACGCCCCCTATATTGTAGATAACGCAGAAGTGGCAAAATTATTGAAAATGAACCGCGATGTTCGCGAAGCATTAACATATGGAAATAAATCCGACACTGCCCTGCTTGGAATTGGTTCCACAGAATATGACTCTTCTCCTTATTATCTGGCAGGTTTTATTACAGAACAGGAATTAACCAGCATCCAGGAGAGCGGTGCGGTTGGTGATGTTTGCGGCCTTTTCTTTGACAAGGACGGCAAAATGTGCTGTCCACAATTTAATGATCATACTATAGGAATTAATTACCAAAACTTAATGGGAATTCCCAATCGTATTGGTGTAGCAGGTGGTCCTGCAAAAGTAAAACCACTGGTCGGCGCATTGAAAAGTGGATTGATAAATATTTTGGTTACAGATGCAGTTACAGCTAAAGCTGTCCTGGATTTTAAGAATAGTTAAAAAAATCAAGTAAAGGAAGAAGGAAACAACATGGTAGATTGGAAAAAAGAAGAATATGACAATTTCCAAACCATAGATGCTCGACAAAAAGGCGAAGAGTTGGGTTTAAGCGATGAGCGGATGATTGAGATGTACCGTATAATGCTGAGGATTCGTCTGTTTGAGGAAATGGCTGACAAGCTATATGCCTTGGGCAAAGTGCATGGGACAATGCATCTTTCTGCTGGTCAGGAAGGTGTGGCTGTAGGAGCAGGGTTTGCAATCAATAGGAATGATTACATGCTCAATCACCATCGTGGACACGGACATTTCATCGCCAGTGGTGCGGATCTTGCAAAAATGATGGCTGAATTTCTCGGCAAGGACACGGGTTATTGCCGAGGACGCGGTGGTTCAATGCACATCGCTGATGTTACAGCCAACAATCTTGGTGCTAATGGTATTGTGGGCGGCAGTTTGCAGCTGGCTGCGGGTGTGGGTATTGCTATCAAACAACGTAAAACTGATCAATTGGTGTTGACCTTGTTTGGAGACGGTGCAGCAAACGAAGGTATTTTTCACGAGTCGCTCAACATGGCTGGTATCTGGGATTTACCGATTTTTTACTTATGTGAAAATAACCAGTATGGTATGTCTGCTAACGTGAACCGAGTTTCTGCGAAGACTCCCTTCCGTGCTCGGGCAGCTGCCTATGACATTCCCTATGCACTTGTGGATGGTAACGACGTGCTCGCCATGTACGAATTCTCCAAGAAAGCTGTCGAGAGCATTCGTTCCGGAAACGGTCCATACTTTATCGAAGCCACAACCTATCGCTATTTTGGTCATTCAAAAAGCGATCGAAACCTGTACCGCACCAAGGATGAGATTGAATATTGGAAAACTGTTGAGGATCCCATCGATCGCATGGAAGGCTTATTACTGCAAGCTGACATCCTTGATATTGATGTAGTAAAGCAAATTCACGAAGAAACCGTCAAGGAGATCGATGAAGCCGTTAAATTTGCTGAAGAATCCCCTGAACCAGATATAAAAGATGTAAAGGAATGGGTCTATGCCTGAGATAACTTATCGTGAAGCCATCCGCGACGCGATGGTAACTGAAATGCGTAGTGATAACTCCGTTTTTTTGATAGGAGAGGATATTGGTGCTTATGGTGGTGCTTTTGGAGTCAGCGCCGGTATGCTGGATGAATTTGGTCCGGAACGTGTGTTAGAAACCCCAATTTCAGAGCTGGCGATTGTCGGCGCTGCGACCGGCGCGGCCATGGTAGGCATGAAACCTATTGCAGAGATGATGTTTATGGATTTCATCCTGCTCGCACTTGAGCCGTTGATTAACCAGGCAGCCAAAGCCCGTTACATGTTTGGCGGTAAAGCTACCGTTCCCATGGTGGTTCGGATGACGGGCGGTTCTGGTACTGGCGCTGCTGCGCAACATTCCCAATCATTAGAAAGCATGCTAATGGCTGTTCCTGGGATCAAGGTTGTTGCTCCAAGCGATGCGTATGATGCTAAAGGTTTGCTTATCAGTGCAATTCGAGATCCAAACCCAGTTTGTTTTGTCGAACATAAGTTGCTTTACAAAACCAAGGGCGAAGTTCCTGAAGGCGAATATTCCATTCCTCTGGGTGTGGCGGAAGTGAAACGCGAAGGTACGGATTTGACTGTAGTTGCCTCAGGGATTATGGTAAGCAAATCGCTTGCTGTTGCCGAAAAACTTGCCGCCGAAGGAATCAGCGTGGAAGTAATTGATCCCCGCACTTTACGCCCTCTGGACACCGCTACCATCAATGAATCTGTCAAGAAGACTGGTAAGCTCTTAGTCGTTCATGAAGCCACGAAAACCGGTGGTTGGGCTGGAGAAGTAATGGCTTCGGTTTGTGAAAGCGATGCTTTCGATTATCTTGATGCACCGATGCGCCGCTTAGCTGGCAAAGACTGCCCAATTCCTTACAACCGTCATCTGGAAGCAGCGGCAATACCTCAGGAAGATGATATTGAAGCTGAGATCCGGGCGATCGTCAACAATACATATTAGGAGGCAAGATGCCAACACCGTTCATTATGCCTAAAATGGATATGGACCAGGAAGTGGTCACGATCATCGAGTGGTTAAAAAAAGAAGGTGAACAGGTCACGAAAGGCGAACCTGTCATTGTCGTCGAGACTGACAAAGTCACCAGTGAAATCGAATCCCCCGAAACAGGCACTCTAGCTGGGATTCTTTATCATGAAAATGAAGAAGCTCCTGTCACCCAGGTAGTTGCCTACATTCTTGCAGAAGGTGAAAGCCTGGAAGACCTCCCTCGGGTAAAAGAAACGGCTCCAGCCTCCACAGAACCAACCCCGACCATACAGGCGACTCCTCCTGAGCCAACCGGAAAAAGAGCCACTCCTGTTGCCGAAAAAATGGCCGCAGAAATGAACCTGGATCTTTCGAAGGTTCCTGCCAAAGGTGAAAAAATAACCAAGAAAGACATCGAAAGTTTCCTTTCAACCCCAGAAAAAACTCCTGAAGGCAGGCTAGCAGCCACGCCTGCCGCCAGACGGTTGGCAAAAGAAACAGAACTAGATTTAAACTGTATAACCGGGAGCGGACCACGAGGTCGAATCCAGGAAAGTGATGTCATTAAATCTCTTGCCGAAGTTTCTCCGGTGGACACTCCTGTTCCGGCTCCCTTAAAATTGGCTGGCTTAACTGCTGGAACTTCGATACCGCTGGTGGGCAAACGTAAGCGAATCGGCGAAAGGCTAACAGCCAGTTATCAGAATTCGCCCCACATTTACCTTACTGTAGAAGTGGACATGAGCAATCTTGAAGCGAGCCGTAAACGAATGAATAAGCTCAACGAAAAGGCTGGCAAATCTTCAATTTCTGTCACTGCTTACCTTGCAAAACTTGTCGCGCTGACGCTTAAAAATCATCCTTATTTGAATGCTTCAATCGTTGATGATAGGATCGTATTTTGGGAAGAAGTTAACGTCGGCATCGCCACCGCTGTCCCTGATGGTTTAATAGTCCCCGTTCTTCACCAGGCCGACCAATTGAGTTTGTCTGATTTAAACGAACGAATGCGCTATCTAGGGAAACAAGCCCGGGATAACAACCTCACCCGTGAGGAACTTGATGGAGGCACGTTTACCATCTCAAATCTGGGAATGTACGGTATCCACTCGTTTACTGCGATTATCAACCCACCTCAAACAGGTATTTTAGCGGTTGGCGCGACTGTACGTAAACCTGTCGTCACCGACGAAGATGATTCCGTTGAAGTCAGACCTATCATGTCGATGACGCTTAGTTTGGATCACCGCATTGTTGATGGCGCCGTTGGTGCTGAATTTTTAGCTGACCTGGTAAGGGTTATTGAAAACCCCGATATGGTTATTTATTAGGAGAATGTATGGGAAAGATTAAGAAGATTTTAGTTGCTTGTGGAACTGCGATTGCCACTTCAACAGTTGTTGCCAAATCACTTGAGGAAGAACTGAAAAAGCGTGGTATTGAAGCAGAAATTATCCAGTGCCAGGCCAGTGAAGTTCCGAGCATGTGCGAAGGAATTGACCTGGTGGTTACCACTACGCCGGTTGATATAGACCAGTGCACCCCTGTCATTCAGACCCTGGCCTTCCTGACCAACATCGGTAAAAGGGAAGTGATGGATCAGATCGTTGCTAAACTGACAGAAGATTAAACACAAAAAGAATTAAAAACACCTCTGAAGGAATTTAGCCAGGTAATTGAGGAGACTATGGACAAGGAACTTTGGTTTTATGAAGAAAACTTACTGATGCCCTTATCAGCGGAAACGAAGGAAGAGGCGATTACTCAACTAGGAACTTTGCTCCTGCAAAATGGGTATGTAAAAGAGACATTTATCCCTGCAGTGGTAGCACGTGAGAGTGAATTCCCAACCGGTTTACCAACACCAGAAATTGGTGTTGCTATCCCACACACTGATGCCATCCATATTAATCGCCAGGCAGTTGCTGTGGGAGTGTTGGAGAAACCGGTAGAATTTTGCATCATGGGCGATCCTTTTGACACTCCGGTGGAAGTAGGCATAATCTTTCTATTGGCAGTACCGGATAAGGATAAAGTGATGGTGATGCTTCAGCAGGTCATTGAGATGATCGGTGATAAAGAATTCCTTGTTTCTTTGGTAGCAACCAAAGATCGCACTAAACTGGCTGCGATGCTGGATGAAAGGTTAAATGCTGGCGTTCGCACGCAGGCCTCACCTAAGCCAGTTGCTGAAGAAACCCAGGCTGAAAATGAGATTACTCTGCTCATCACCCATCCGGTTGGACTGCATGCCCGCCCTGCCACCATTTTTGTAAAAACAGCCGCCCAATTTTCTTCGAAAATCTGGATCGAGCACGGTGATAAGAAGGGTAACGCGAAAAGTATCCTTCAAGTTCTTTCCATGGGAGCCGACAATGGCTCTACAATCAAACTTTCTGCTGAAGGTGAGGATGCCCAGGCAGCCCTGAATGCCTTGAAAGAATTGGTTGAGAGTAATTTTGGCGGTGTGGATTAATCTTATAAAAAATAATTAAAAAGGGAACCCTCTATGGCTATTGTGGCGATTGTCGGTGCTGGAATGATGGGCAGTGGAATTTCATGGCCGCTTTCTGATAATGGGCATGAGGTCAGAGTTGTTGGCACTCACTTGGATGATGAGATCATCAGGGGCATAAAATTTGACCGGGTCCATATCAGACACCAACGAGCGGTAGGAGAGAATGTCACAGCTTATTACCTCTCAGAGCTCGATCAAGCTATTCAGGATGCCCAAGTTATTGTTTGCGGCGTAAGCAGCCCGGGTGTGGATTGGTTTGTGGATACAATGACACCCTATTTTAAACCACAAATACCTGTCCTATTGATCACCAAAGGGCTGATGGGCAGCGCAAATGGCGACCTTAAAATATTTCCGACTTACATGAATGAGCGATTGCCCGAACAGCTTAAGGATAAGATCAATTTTTCGGCTGTTGTTGGTCCATGTATCGCACAGGAGTTAGCTGCACATCGGCAGACCGCTGTCTATTTTGTTGGTTCGGATGAAAAGATTCTTGAATATTTGAGAGGTCTTTTTTCTACTGACTACTACCATGTTTACACATCCACAAATTTGCTCGCTACAGAGACTGGCGTCGCACTGAAAAACGCTTATGCCATAGCCATCAATATCGCTATTGGTTGGTATCAGTTGTCAGGTCAGGATGGATTGGCGCACATGTACAATCCTCAGGCAGCACTTTTTGCTCAAGCTTTGCATGAAATGTGGATACTTACCTCCAAACTTAACGCTCCGATGGATGAGTTCGTGAACCTTACCGGTTCTGGTGACCTTTACGTCACCGTATTTGGAGGTAGAAACGCGCGGTTAGGTCAGTTATTGGGGCAGGGCTACAGTTATGAAGAATCTCTAAAGAAATTGGACAACGTGACCCTGGAAGGTGTGCACATTCTGAATGTCATCGGAACTTCATTACCCAAGCTGGCAGACCGTGGTATCGTTGACCTCTTAGATTTTCCGTTGATTATGCATTTGTTTGCGGTGATCAATCAAAACGCTGAAATTAACATTCCGTGGGACAGATTCTATCGACAAAAAAGGAATTAAAGTGAGCAGAATAACCAAACAAAAAATCTATGAACAAGTAAAACCAGAAATGGTTTTTGAAGCGGCGAAAAAAACTCTTCTCGATCTTGGTTACGATGTTTATAAACAACGGCCCTTTGCCTTCCTCGTGGAAGCACGCACGACCACTGAAGAAGGATTGGTTCTCGTCAATATGATCATCAATTCTTTTACTAAAGAGCTGAGTTTGGTGGTAAAAAGTGAGACCGCCAGCCAGGAAATTGTAGATAAGATCGTTGAAAAAATCTTTGAGATGTTTGAAAGCAACCTGAAACTTTAAGCAAAATAATCATAGTTTTTACAAAGAGCACAAATTTTGAAAGGAACGACGAGGTAAACATGAGTAGTGTGCCGAAAACAATGAAAGGAGTTGTTTATTACAACAACTCTGATGTGCGACTCGAAGAGATGCCGGTGCCAGAGATCGGACCGCGTGAAGTATTGGTAAAGATGGAAGCCTGTGGGTTATGCGGAAGCGAGTTGACCGAATATTACATGGTCCCTCGTGCACCTTTAGTAATGGGGCATGAGCCCACTGGTGTGATCGCAAAAGTTGGTAAGGAAGTCACGTGGCTGAAAGAGGGGGATCGGGTTTTTGCCCATCATCATGTGGGCTGTATGTCCTGTCATGAATGCAATCGTGGTAACTATACGATGTGTGAGAATTTCAGAAAAGATCGCCTTATTCCCGGAGGCATGGCAGAATATTTTAAAGTTCCCGAACTCAACACATATTTGGATACACTTGTTTTGCCCGATAATGTTTCGTTTGAATTAGGAACACTTATTGAACCCCTGGGCTGCACGCTTCGTGGTCTCAAACAAACTCCGATTCATTACGGTGATACCGTTGTCATCATTGGTATGGGTTTTATCGGACTCAGTTACC
>Ga0255346_1000870_pt1 | contig 46147 bp, 44 predicted proteins | sample wastewater_treat_FD_194410 | JGI IMG/M metagenome (GOLD analysis project Ga0255346, IMG submission 194410) | Wastewater microbial communities from Lulu Island WWTP, Vancouver, Canada - plant22 | ecosystem: Engineered > WWTP > Wastewater > Unclassified | place: Canada: Vancouver, British Columbia...
TTATAAATTTTTTGTATTTATCGATTATTAAATCATAGCTTCCTGTTCCCTTGACGGTTTTTCGCATTTTGTCGTTTATTTCTTTCCTCCCGTCCAGGCTTAAAACCACGTTGTCCATGTTTTCATTGATATAATCTGTTTTTTCCTCATCCAACAGGAGGCCGTTGGTTGTTATCGTGAACCTGAAATGTTTATTATACTCCTTTTCCAGGCTCCTTCCATAATCAACCAACTTCTTGATTGTCTCAAAATTCATAAGAGGCTCACCGCCGAAGAAATCCACTTCCAAATTTCTTCTCTTTCCGGAGTTTTTGACTAAATAATTAAAAGCCTTTTTACCCGTTTCAAAACTTAAATAAGCTTTTTCTCCCTTGTAGGTCCCTTGGGAGGCAAAGCAATACCTGCATCTCAAGTTGCAGTCGTGGGTCATATTCAGGCACATTGCCTTTATCACCGGCTGAATTTTGCTTTCGTGATCCATATCTTGGGTATAAAGCATATTATTATCTATCAGATATTGAATCTCAGTTAAGGCTTCTTTAATCGAAGTCTCCCCGTAAGTATCGTATAGGTTCCTGTATTTGTTTTCCTCCTTGAAAATTTCGTCTGTCAACAGGTCATAAACTATTTTGTCAAGGACATGTACCAAACCGCTGTGGGTGTCCACTGCAAAATACAGGTCCTTTACATTAAATACATGTACCATTTTTCCTCCAAAATTCCTCTTAAAGTAAAATGGGGACATTGTGTCCCCATACCTTATTTTTCACACTTTTGATTTCCCACCGTACAGGAAGTCTTGCATGCAGATTGACACGATGTCTGGCATTCTCCGCAGCCTTTGCTGCTGATATTATCGGTTAACTTGTTTTTGTTCAGTGTTTTTATGTATTTCATAATAACCTCCTCATAAGCTTAATAGATTATAGCATTATTTGACATTTTTTTAAAGTGTTTTTTTATTAACTTTTTATAGACTTGTTTTTCATGTTTACACCTATAATTCCTCCCAAGAGGGACATTAACAAAATTACCCCGTTATAAAGTACCCTTATTTCCGCAGGGTAGCCTGACAAGACTTTTATCAACAAAACCATGACAAAATACACTATCCAGATTTCAATTCCTCTTAACAATCCCTTTTCATGAACACTCCTGGAATACAGGATTGAAACCGCAAAAATGCAAATTGGAACAATGAAGCTGTAGGCTATTTCCAAGGCCGGGTTTTTTGAAAAATAATAAATAAAGACAGTCAGTATAAAAAAAACTATTAATGACAGAATAAATAAGAATATGGAATACTTAAACAAATTTCTTAGTTTCATAAGACCTCCCCAAATTGACTTATTAAATAATATTCATTCAGAAATAAAAAAGAACCAATATAAGTCTTGACAAATATTTCTGCATTTGATACAGTTATCGTACTAAAAGGGAGTAGTTTTAAAATTTCCGGTCAACAGCACGGAATTATGTATTCTGGCCGGGAATCCTCATGTAAAAGAGGTAACGAGACTTTTGGTATGTCTGTTTATCGGATATGCCGAAAGTCTTTTTTTTACCTTAAAATCCCACAAAATTAATAAAGGAGTGCAAAATGTATTACAAAAAAAGCATACAGGAAACATGTGAGGAATTAAATACGAATCAAAAGACCGGCTTAAGCATGGAAGAAGCGAAAAAGAGGCTCATGGAAAAAGGTCCCAATGAGCTGGTTGAGAAAAAAATGAAAACAAAGCTTGAAATGTTTTTGGCCCAACTGAAGGATACCCTTATTTATATCCTCTTTGGGGCTGCAGCCATATCCATAGCCTTGAATGAGATTACGGATGCCATAATAATCCTCTTAGTTGTACTCTTGAATGCTTTTATAGGCATGGTCCAGGAATCAAAGGCTGAAGCTGCCCTCGAAGCTTTAAAAAATCTTTCAAGCCCCACCGCTATGGTTAGGCGTAACGGCAAAGTAATGGAAATTCCGGCAAGGGAATTGGTTGTGGGTGATGTGGTAATACTTGAAGCAGGCCGAATCATACCTGCCGATTTAAGACTGACACGGTCTGTTAATTTAAAAATAGAAGAATCTGCCTTAACCGGGGAATCCGTTCCCGTTGACAAGAATGCAGACTTGGTATGTGACAAGGAAGTGGGCCTTGGAGACCGTTTGAATATGGCCTTTTCTTCCACAAGCGTAGCCTACGGCCGAGGTGAAGGCCTTGTGGTTCATACGGGAATGGATACCGAAATCGGAAAAATAGCCGCCATGATAAATGAAAGCACCGAAGACCTGACTCCCCTTCAGAAAAGACTCAACGACTTAGGAAAAGTATTAGGAGGAGTTGCCGTAGCTATAGTGGCGGCAATGTTTGGAATTGCCCTTCTTCAGGGAAGAAACATTATCGAAATGCTTATTACGGCAATCGCCTTAGCAGTAGCTGCAGTCCCTGAAGGCCTCACGGCAGTCGTAACCATAGTACTGGCACTTGGAGTCACCAGAATGGTTAGAGTAAATACCATCGTGCGAAAGCTTCCCGCCGTGGAAACCTTAGGATCCGTAAGCATAGTATGTTCAGACAAAACCGGCACCCTGACCCAGAATAAGATGACCGTAACCAAAGTTTATCTGGACGGCCAAATAAAAAGTCCTGATGACTTATCATACGAAAACGACAAGTTATTCCTGGACGGCTTCATCCTTTGCAATGATGCTTCCACGGCAGATAACATCAGGATGGGAGACCCTACGGAGTTAGCCCTCCTGGATATGGGAAACAAGTTGAATGTTTTAAAAGAAAAGCTGGAAGAAGCAAATCCTCGAATCAACGAGCTGGCCTTTGACTCGGCAAGAAAACTGATGACAACCGTACACAGGGACCAGGCCGGCAAGGTGATGAGTTATACCAAGGGGGCCATGGATATACTTTTAAACAGGTGCAAGAAGATATATATAAATGGCCAAACTCAGGATTTAACCGAAACCCATATAGATGAAATAAACAAGGCTGCTACGGAAATGGCTAAAGGAGCCCTTCGGGTATTGGCCCTTGGAATCAAGGAAGATGATGATTCGGCAAGTGAAGAAGATCTTACCTTTGTAGGCCTTGCAGGAATGATTGATCCGCCCCGGCCCGAAGCCAAGAATTCTGTAAAAACATTAAAAAAAGCCGGTATCAGAACCATTATGATCACCGGGGACCACAAGGATACCGCCCTTGCTATCGCCAGGGACCTAGGCATAGCTGATGATGAAAGCCAGTGTATAACCGGCAGCGAATTAAACAAGCTTAGCCAGGAAGAGTTGAATGAGAGGATAAGGGATTTAAGGGTATTTGCAAGAGTTTCCCCGGAGCATAAGGTAATGATAGTAAAAGCTTTTAAATCCAAGGGAAGCATAGTATCCATGACCGGAGACGGGGTTAACGATGCCCCTTCCTTAAAGTCAGCGGATATAGGAGTAGCCATGGGCATCACGGGAACAGATGTTGCCAAGGGAGCTTCAGACATGGTTCTTATGGATGATAATTTTGCAACCATTGAAAAAGCTGTTGCGGAAGGAAGGGGTATTTACACCAACATTAAAAAGACAGTATTATTTTTGTTATCCTCAAACTTTGGAGAAGTTATATCCATGTTTACAGCCATAGCCGCCGGACTAACTGCCCCCCTTCAATCCATACACATACTTTGGGTTAATTTGATTACAGACTCCCTTCCGGCCCTGGCTTTGGGAGTTGACCCCAAGAGCAGGGAAATCATGAATGAAAAACCAAGGGACCCCAATGAAAGCTTGTTTGCCCACGGTGGTTTAATCTTTACCCTTTACAACGGAATTATGATTGCAGCCTTGACCCTTGCGGCCTATTTATGGTCTCCTGTCATCCACTTAAGTTCAGCAGGTATTCCGGTAACCCTATGGAATATCAGGGACTTGTTCAACGGAGTCCTTGATGTGCCGGGTATAGATTTGCCTGATATCATAAGGCATGCACAAACTTACGCTTTTACGACCCTTGGAATTTCACAGCTTTTCCATGCCATAGGTATGAGAAACTATGACAAATCCTTGTTCAAAATGAGCCATGTGGATAATCCTGCCATGATTGGGGCATTTTCTTTGGGTTTGCTCCTCCAGGTACTGGTAACCGAAATTCCTTTCCTTACGGAAATGTTTGAAACAAGCCGGCTTACTCTCAGAGAATGGGCAAACCTGATACTTTTATCAATGGTTCCTTTACTGTCGCATGAAGTAATTGTACTGGGGAAGAAAATATTCAGGAAACAATAGGCCATGGCTCATGAGATCCTTCGTTATCGCTCATGATGACAAAATGATAATCCTAATACTTAGGATGACAAAATAATAATCCTAATACTTAGTGACAAAATGACAATCCTGATAATCAGGATGATAAATGGGCGTTTAAGCTAATATAAGCTCAAACGCCCATTCATTAATCATTTATTTCACAGTTTCGTTTCTTATTCTCCTTTTACGGCTTCAGCAGCTTTGGCTCCTGCTGTTCTACCGAATACGGTTATATCAGCAACCGCATTTCCTCCGATCCTGTTACCGCCGTGAACTCCGCCTGTAACTTCTCCCGCTGCATAGAGACCTTTAACAACTTGGCCTGAATTATTGATTACTTCGCAGTTGGTGTTAATCTTAACACCGCCCATGGTATGGTGAATTGCAGGTGCTATTTCTACATAATAGAAGGGGCCTGTTACCAATTCAACTTCCAGAGAAGTCCTGCCAAAGTCCGGATCGGATTTTTCTCTTACATACTTGTTGTAATCTTCAATTGTTTGTTTGAGAGCTTCCGCATCCACATCCATCAATTTTGCCAGGTCATCCAAGGTGGCAGCTTCCTTCAGGAAGCCTTGATCCCTATAGCTCTTATAAGTAGAAGCTTTTTCGAAAACGGTCTTGTCAAGAACCAAAAATGCGGTTTTTCCTTCCTGGGCCAGTACGGCTTCGGAAACAACGTCTCTTGTTTCGAGTTCATTTACGAACCTTTTTGCATCACGGTTTACTAAGATTGCTCCGTCACCTCTTATGCCTTCCGTTATCATTTCATTGTAGAAGGGTACTACGGTCGGGTGTGTTTGGATTTCTGCTATATCAGTCAGGGCAACATCCAGTTTTTCAACCATCAAAAGGGCATCTCCGGTAGCACCGGGTTGATTGGTCGTTCCAAAACCTTTCAGTGAAGGTTTATATTTTTCAACCAATTCCGGATTTGCACCGAAACCGCCGGATGCTAAAATAACTGCCTTTGCATTGATATTGTATGTATTCCCGTCCTTATTTTCTACCTTGATGCCGGTTACCTTGTCGCCATCCGTCAAAATCTCTACAGCCTTGGTATTTAATCTCACATCTATGCCCAGTTCTTTAACCTGTTTTGTAAATACATCCATCAAGTGAGTACCTACCGGCATTCCGCCCGGCCCCTTATGGATACGGTCTACGCTTTGACCGCCTGATCTGCCTATTTCGTGCAAATCAGCCCCTAAGGATTCCAGCCAGTATATAGTTTCTGCCGACTTTTCAGTTAGGTATTTTAACAATTCAGGGTCATTCTTATTGTAACCGCCCTTCATGGTATCCTGATAGAATAATTCAGGGCTGTCCTCTATACCCTTGGCTTCCTGATACTTGGTGCCGGCTGCATTCATTCCCCCTGTGGCATAGTTGGTATTACCGCCCATGAAAGCCATCTTTTCAACTACTATTACTTCTGCACCCTTATTTGTTGCTTCTATGGCAGCCGTTAAACCTGCACCGCCGGAACCAACAATTACTATGTCGGTTGTAACATCTTCAACCTTTTCTTCTTGTGCAGTCACTTCCTTAGGACTTAACTCAACATTTGCTTTCTTAACGGCGTCATTGACACTGGTTTTAACAGCCATGCTTGTCAAAGTAGCTCCTGATACTGCATCCACATCCGTTGAGTTTGATGCAATCATTTCGCCGAATAACTGTTCTATTACGGTTGAGGTAAAGCCTGACTCACTGCTTTCCAAAACCTTTATATCTTTTATTTCCGAATTTTCCAAAGTAACTGCTACCTTGAAGGTACCATATTTGCCCTTTCCTTCACCTTCAAAAACACCGCTTACAAGATCAGCAGGTTCTTCTTCTACAGGCTCTTCCTCTTGTCCTTCATCTTGCGGTTGAGGCTTTTGACATGCAACCAAAGGAAGAAGCAAGAGAATAGACAATAATAAAGCTAGTAATCTTTTAATACTATTCATAGGTCCTCTCCTTTATGATAAATTTTTAACACATAGAGTTTATTATATCCTTTTTTATTTGTCAAGGGACATATTATAAAACATCGAATGACCCTAATATGAGATAAAAAAAAGGGAGCAATAATCTGCTCCTTTACTCTTCTTCTTTTTTATCTTCAACAGTTTCTTCGACTTCTTCTTTAGGGGCCTTTTCTTTAGCCTTCTTGGTAACACTGCCTATAGCCCATTTTGAAAACTCAAGTCTTTGCTTGCCGTAAGGCATTTCCAAAGTTACGATTTCATCGTTTACTTTAACAACTTTTCCGTGAATTCCGCCGATGGTTATTACTTCATCTCCAGCTGTCAAGCTGTCTCTCATCGCCTTGATTTCTTTCTCTTTCTTTTTCTGTGGTCTTATCATGGTGAAATACATTATCCCGAAGAAGGCCACCAACATTATAATTCCGCTGTACTCCTGCATGTTTCCTCCTAATCATTATTAATATCCGTAATTCTCATAAAATTCTTTTTTAAATTTCATGAATTTGTCTCCCATTATACTTATTCTAATACCTTTCATCAAATTAATCAAGAAAAATAAATTATGGATTGACGCAAGCCTTGCCCCTAAGATTTCTTTTTCCCCGAATAAATGCCTGATATAGGCTCTTGAATAATTCCTGCAGGTGTAGCAGGTACAGTTTTCATCAATGGGGCCGAAATCATTTTTATATTTTGCGTTTTTGATTGTCAACTGGCCCTTGCTGGTCAAAAATGCCCCGTGTCTCGCCATCCTTGTTGGCAGGACGCAGTCCGCCATGTCGATACCTCTTTCAACGGCCTCAAACAAATAGTCAGGGCTGCCCACCCCCATCAGGTATCTGGGTTTATCCCTTGGCAAAAGCTCTACCGTATAATCCATCACCTGGCACATTAAATCTTTAGGCTCTCCCACGCTCAAGCCTCCAAGGGCATAGCCGGGGAAGTCAAGATCCGTGATTTGCTTTACGCTTTCTATCCTTAAGTCCTTGTACATTCCTCCCTGGACTATTCCAAACAGGGCCTGGCTTTCTCTATTCTTGTGGTGGTCCTTACACCTTTTGGCCCACCGGGTGGTCCTCTCCATGGACTTTTTGACATATTCGTAGTCTGCGGGATAGGGGGCGCACTCATCGAAGGCCATCATTATGTCGGACCCCAAATAGTTTTGAATTTCAACAGATTTTTCAGGGCTTATAAAATGCCTGGATCCGTCTATGTGGGACCTGAACTCTACTCCTTCTTCCCTGATTTTTCTCAAATCACCTAAGCTGAACACCTGAAAACCACCGCTGTCTGTCAGTATGGGACGGTCCCAGTTCATAAACTTGTGAAGCCCTCCGGCTTCCTTTACCAACTCATGACCCGGCCTCAGATAAAGGTGATAGGTATTTCCCAATATTATCTCGGCCTCAAGCTCTTTCAGTTCTTCCGGGGTCATGGCCTTAACCGTTCCCTTTGTTCCGACGGGCATGAATACCGGCGTATGAATGACACCGTGAGGTGTGGTTATTTTTCCTAATCTTGCCTTACATTCTTTTGATTCTTTTATCAGTTCAAACTTAAACATATTTCTCCTACTTTATGTACATGGCATCACCGAAGCTGAAAAACCTGTATTCTTTTTCAACAGCTTCCCTGTATGCCTTCATGATATTTTCCTTTCCTGCCAATGCGCTAACCAGCATGATCAAGGTAGATTCCGGAAGGTGGAAGTTGGTTATTAAATTATCTACCACCTTGAACTTGTATCCGGGATAAATAAAAATATTTGTCCATCCCTTGCCTTCCTTGATTCTTCCCCCTTCATCGGCAACAGTTTCCAGGGTCCTGACGCTTGTGGTTCCTACGGCTATAACCTTGCGGCCCTCTTCTCTTGCCCCGTTTATTTTATCAGCTTCCCTTCTGCTTATTTCATAATACTCGGAATGCATTACATGCTGGTCTATGTACTTGGCTTTTACGGGTCTGAATGTTCCAAGACCCACATGAAGGGTAAGCCTTGCTATTTTAACACCCTTGTCTTCTATTTCCTTAAGGAGCCTGTCATTGAAATGGAGGCCTGCCGTTGGTGCAGCAGCAGACCCGGTATGCTTAGCATAAATAGTCTGGTACCTGTCCTTATCCTCAAGCTTCTCGTGTATGTAGGGAGGCAGGGGCATCTCCCCTAATTTATCCAAAATTTCTTCAAATATGCCTTCGTATTCAAATTCGATAATCCTGTTGCCTTCTTCCAGGATATCAATGATTTTTCCTCTGAGAAGCTTTTCGTCAAAAATAATTTCAGTCCCTATTTTTGCCTTTTTACCAGGCTTTACTAATATTTCCCACCGCCTGTCATCTATTCGTTTTAACAGAAGAATTTCTATTAATGCTTTCGTGTCCTTCCTGTTACCGAATAATCTTGCGGGCATGACCTTGGTATCATTGATTACCAGGCAGTCGCCCTGGTTTAAATATTCAACTATATCATAAAAATGCCTGTGGCTGATTTGACCCGTCCTTTTGTCAAGGACCAAAAGCCTGGAATGGTCTCTCTCCCTTATCGGTGTCTGGGCGATGAGCCTTTCGGGCAGGTCGTAAAAAAAGTCGCTTGTTTTCAATTTTGTCATTTAATGCTTACTCCGGTATAATAGTATTTTATTATTTCTTCACAGGTGTATCCTTCCTCGGCCATTTGCTTAGCCCCGTACTGGCTCATGCCTATTCCGTGTCCCCAGCCTCTTCCTTCAAAATTATACTGGTCGGAATTGGTATCAACCAAGGATACCCCCTTTGTGCTAATGAAGGCTACTTTCTCACGGTTTATTTTTTGGGTGCCCTGGTCGCTTATGATATACTTACCCGCAAGATTTCCTCTTTCATATTCTGTATCTCTTATGGTGTCTTTTGTTTCTTCATTTTCTTCTTCAGTTATAAGATCAAGGATGCCTCCCCTGGAAGGAACCACATCTTCCCTTTCTTTTTGATTATCATTTAAGGGATAGTATTCGGTTATGTAATAAAAGATATTTCCGTTTTCTACGGTAAACCAGGAACTTTTAAGCCCCAAGAGAAGTCTTGCATATTCCTTCTTATAGGAAATTTCCCCCGCATCGGTCAAAAATATACATTCGATGACCCTGTTGTTTTCGGAAACCTTCTTTATAACAATTCCATACAAATCATTCACATCGTGATCATCCAGGTTTAACTGTCTTATTATGTCTTCCTTGTAATAGGTAACCTGCCAGGTGGTGTGGGGAGACCCTGACCTGTTGGAGAATTCATCATCAACCCCTCTTAGGTAAGGCACAGCCTCATACCAGACATTTTCCGAGTTTTCTGTGGAACCTCCGCTGGTTGAATGGTAAAAAGCCTGGATCAGTTCACCGTCATAATAGATCATTTGGCCCCTTGTTTCATCCACAGCCCTGTTGGTGGAGGGCTTTTCGTAATCATAACCCATATAAACCTGGCTGTTTTGGTTGTCTTCCATGTCATAGATTTGTCCCGGTTTAATGTTGTAGGCGGCATAAGTTCTTGCAGCCAGGGCTTGGGCCTTAAGGGCTTCCATCCCCCAGGAAGAAGGGATTTCATTTGGCACAACTCCATACAGGTAGTTTTCAAGCTCAACATAATTTATGGTCAGGAGCTTGAAGTCATCTATAATATGGAGCCTTATTCTTCCCCTGTAAGTCCTGTTGTCCACCTTAATCATTTCATAGTCTTCATCTTCATTGTAGGAAGAAAAATAAAGGGGTATGTCCTTCTCATACATGAAGACGGGCTTGTCTTTTTTGTTGTAGGCAATTATGTTTTCAAGGTTACCGTTAAAGGAATAGGCATCATAGCCGTCATCCTTTAATTCTTCAGCCAAATCCTCCGAGAAATTTTTATCTTTAAAGTTTCCGCCTGCTATTACAAATCCCTTTTTAACCAGGTAAGGATAGAAGAATTCGCTATATTTTTCTTCAAATTCTTCTGCCGCTGAATAAGCATCTTCATAGGAAGAGTAAATTTCATCCCATATGGAAACATGGTAAGGACCATATACTCCCCGGCTCTTATCCGATATATAATAATCCTTGGAATAATATGTATCAATTCTTAAGGTAAGCTTGTCATCAAGGCTGAAAAGCTCATCTTCATCGTCACATACAAAAATTCCGTCAAATCCTTGAAAGGATACCTGCTCATTGAAAAGTCTCGGGAATCTTAATCTAATCCTAACATAAATATCTTTTCCGGAGCCGGCGAAAACTGCCTGAACAGACAACAAAACAAACAAAACAACTAGGGTTAATACTTTAATCAAGTTCCTTTTCATAATCATCCTCTAAGATATTAATCTGGTATTCTTTGGTTTTTGTTTTTTTAACATGCCTGTAACCTGCTTCTGTCACAACCCTTCCTCTTGGTGTCCGGCTTAAGTATCCGATCTGAAGGAGATAGGGCTCATAGACATCTTCTATTGTTCCCTTTTCCTCTCCTATGGAGGCTGCCAGGGTATCGATCCCCACGGGACCTCCCTTGTAAAAATCAATGATGGTGTTTAAAATCCGCCTGTCTAATTTATCCAGGCCTATTTCGTCTATTTCAAGCATCCTCAAAGCCTTGTCCGCAGTTTCCGGATCTATTATTCCCTTGCCTTTAACTATGGCATAATCCCTTACCCTTTTTAAAAGCCTGTTGGCGATACGGGGAGTTCCCCTTGAGCGTTTGGCAATTTCCTCGGCTCCCTTATCTTCGATTTCAATATTTATAATATTAGCGGACCTGAGAACTATTTCCTTTAAATCTTCCGGTTCATAGAAATCCAGATTGCACATGACCCCGAACCTGTCTCTTAAGGGAGATGCCAGCATACCTGACCGGGTGGTTGCCCCTATAAGGGTAAATTTGGGTAAATCAAGCCTGATGGACCTTGCCGATGGGCCCTTCCCTATTATAATGTCAAGGGCAAAGTCTTCCAGGGCAGGATACATGATTTCTTCCACAGTTTTATTGAGCCTGTGAATTTCATCAATGAACAAGACGTCATTTTCGTTCAGGTTTGTGAGTATTGCCGCCAAATCACCGGCTCTCTCAATTGCCGGTCCCGAAGTTACCCTGATGTTAACCCCCAACTCATTGGATATGATATTGGCCAGGGTGGTTTTGCCAAGACCCGGAGGTCCCGACAGGAGCACGTGGTCAAGGGGTTGATTTCTTATTTTTGCAGATTCTATAAATATGTTCAAAACTTCTTTTACCTTCTTCTGCCCTATGAACTGATGAAGTTTCTGAGGTCTTAAGCTTAGTTCCAGTTCTTCTTCTTCGGTAAGGAAGCTACCAGTAATTATTTCATTTTCTCTTTCAAACATTTTATCCCTGCCTGTTCATTTTTTTAAGCGCTTCTTTTATTATCTCGTTTTCGGATTTTCCTGCCATGTCAATATTCCCTAAGGTTCTTTTGACCTCTGCATAACCAAAACCCAGGGCCGTTAAGGCTTCAACCAGATCGGACATTTCATTTCCCATTGGAGCCTCGCTTCCTCCAAGTTCTTCGATTGTACCCACCTTATCTTTAAGCTCCAAAATAATCTTGCCGGCTGTCTTTTTTCCTATGCCCGGAACCTTTGACAGCCTTCCGGCATCTTCATTTAAAATTATTTCCTTTACTGTGTCTGCCTTGTAGGTTGACAGTACCGAAAGCCCTGCCTTAGGTCCCACCCCGTTTACATTTATAAGTTTTTTAAACAGGTCTATTTCATCATTGGTTAAAAACCCGTATAAACCAAGAATATCTTCCCTTATGTGCATGTAGGTAAGTATAGTTACCCTATCCTTTTCACTGACCCTTTCCAGGGTGGAAAAAGATGTATTTATGTAATAGCCAATATTATTGTTTTCCAAAATCAGGTAGTCGATGCCTTTTTTGACTACTTCTCCTCTTATGTAGCTGATCATATCTTCCCTCAATATTTTGTAATTTTAAATCTTTCTGCAAATTTAAGCGAATGGGCATGGCAGATTGCCGCAGCCAAACCGTCGGCCGCATCATCAGGCTTTGGAATTTCTTTCAACTTAAGTATTACCCTGACCATTTCCTGGACCTGCCTTTTTTCAGCCCTTCCGTACCCTACTATGCCCTGCTTTATTTGAAGGGGGGTATACTCATAGAGGGGAACATTTTTGTTCTCCGCAGCCAAAATATGAACTCCCCTGGCCTGGGCTATAGCCATGGCCGTTTTTGTGTTCTTATTGTAGAAGAGTTCCTCGATAGCAATTGCTTCAGGCTTGTACATATCTATGATGGAGGTATAGGAATCATAAATATGTTTAAGTCTCTTTGGGAAAGCTTCGCAGCTATCGGTTAAAACAGCCCCGTATTCAATTGCTTCAAATTTGTTGCCTGAATATTTAATTATACCGTAACCTGATATTGCCAGGCCCGGATCAATGCCAAGTATTAACATATGTAATCCTTTCGCTTATTATATAGAATTATAGCATACATTTGTTCTTATATAAAGAAGATTATTAACTAAATATTTGTTTTCCCTTGTTTTAAGATATGGTATAATAGAAATGGTTTATTCTTAGAAAATTGGAGTTAACATGTTTAAAAAAGAAAGCAAGCTTAAAAGATTTGACTTTGTATTGATGATTACCACAATTTTATTGAGCATATACGGCTTTATAATGATAAACAGTGCCACCATGAGCAAGGCAGCAGGAAGCGAGCCCTTTTTAAAAACACAGATTATTGCTTTCGCCCTGGGCATGGGTGCCTTGTTTGTCTTGGTCTTGATTGATTATGATATATACGGAAATTTTTACATACCCATATATGTCCTTACCAACCTGCTTCTTCTCTACACCCTGATTAATCCGGTGGAAGCTTCCGAGTGGGGGGACGTCCGCTCCTGGATCGCTATCGGCCCTGTATCATTCCAACCGTCCGAAGTAGCAAAATTCGGCGTAATAATTTCCCTGGCCAAATTTATCGATATCAACAAAGATGATATGAACCAACCCCTAATCTTGTTGAAAATCCTCTTATTTGCCTCTTTGCCCGTAGGCCTTATAATGCTTCAGCCTGACCTGGGAACAGCCTTGGTCTTTGTATTTTTCATAGCTCTCATGATATATATAGCCGGCCTTGACAGAAAATACGTCTTAGCTGTCCTGGTAATCGGTCTGATACTGATAATTGCAGGAATCACCGTATTTTTTCAGATTATGGAAGACTACACCTTAGGAGAGGACTATCGCTTTGACAGGATTGTGACCTTCTTTTATCCTGAATTAGACCCTGATGATACGGGATACCAGGTAATACAATCGAAAACTGCCATAGGATCCGGCATGATATACGGAAGAGGCTTGTACAAGGGGGTCCAGAACCAGTTGGGTTATCTTCCCACAAAGGAAACAGACTTCATTTTTGCCGTTATAGGTGAAGAACTGGGTCTCGTGGGAGGCTTGATCCTTTTGTTCCTATACGCTGTCTTGTTATACAGGCTGATAAGAATAGCAAAAAATGCCGCCAACATGTTTGGCTCCTTAATAGTAACAGGCATTACCGCCATGCTCTTATTCCATATCTTTGAAAATATAGGTATGACCATGGGCCTGATGCCTGTCACAGGTATTCCCCTTCCCTTCATAAGCTATGGAGGAACCTTTATGCTTGTCAACATGATATCCATAGGCCTCTGCCTGTCCGTAGGAATGAAGAGGGGAAAAATTGATTTAAATGACTTTTAAGGTCCTGTCAGTATTCGAAGCTGCTTCCTCCTATAAATTCTCTGAGAATTGAAGTCTTAGGTATTTCGCTTTCATCTTCAATGGGAAGGAAGTAGCTTAAAAATTTTAAAAGCCTTTGCCTTTCGGGATAATAAATGCTGTCTTCATCAATTTCCTTAATAATGGGCTCTGCATACTTCTTAAGTACCCCTAATTCATAAACCAGGGCGGAATTAAAAATGGCATCTGCGTTTTCCTGGTAAGGGAAGATGTACCTTTCAGCCCCTTTGACCACGTTATCCCACAGTTCCATTGTCTTTGTTGCATTGTTTCCCCTATGGGTATAGTCTCTCACCAGCCGCCTCAAAAGCCTCAAATCGGATGTGGCTATCCGGTTGTGCCTGTCAATGTTAAGCTGGGTCAAGGCACTGATATATATTTTAAACTTGTTGGCCTGGGGTATATTCTTTGTAAGCTCCTCATTAAGGCCGTGAATTCCCTCGATTACAATAATGTGTTCATCCGTCAGCCTTACCGGTTCCCTGATGTATTCCCTGATGCCTTTCTTGAAATTAAACACCGGTATCTGAACTTCTCTCCCGGCTATCAAATCAAGGAGGTGCTCGTTGAAAAGCTCCAAGTCCAATGCCTTAATAGATTCAAAATCCGGGTCCCCCTTCTCGTCTCTTGGAGTCAAGTGCCTGTCAAAAAAATAATCATCAAGGGAAATTGCATGGGTTTTTTTGCCGTTTACCCTCAGCTGTATGGATAACCTCTGGGCAAAGGTTGTTTTCCCTGAAGAGGAAGGACCTGCTATAAGGACTATTTTTATGTTTTTATCCTTGGTTATTTCATCGGCAATATAAGCTATCTTTTTTTCGTGAAGGGCTTCATTTATCCTGATCATATCGCTGATTGATTTATCTTCAATCTTTTTGTTAAGGGCCCCCACATGGGCCACATCCATAATTTCTCCCCATTCCTCTGCTTCCATGAATACCTTGGAGAGCTTCTTCTGCTCTATGTATTCCGGTAGTTCAAAATTACTTTCCCGGGTGGGATAGTTTAATATGATGCCGGGATAAAACAATCTTAAATCAAATTTATCTATGAATCCCGTATTTGGGGCCAGATATCCGTAAAAGGTGTCGTAATATCCGTCCAATTCATAGACCCTTATGTAATCCTTGGTCCAGTATCTCAGTATTTCAAGCTTATCCGTCATACCCTGAGCCGAAAATATTTCCTTTGCTTTTTCAATACTCAAAAAATTTGTATTAATGGGTTTTTTTGCATCAATGATTTCCCTCATTCTTTCTTTTATTGCATCTATGTGTTTTTTAGCAGCCAAATGCTTGTACTCAAACTCCGTATACAGTCCCTTGTTCAGTGAATAATTAATGGTAACGTCCATATCATTAAAAATATCCTTACATGCTTTAACGTATATAAAGGACAAGGTGCGGACATAGATCCTGTGCCCGTCGGGATTGGTGATATCAATGAATTCTACCGTGTCACCATCTTTGAAATCCCTGCTGCAAAGCCCCTTCAACTTATTGTTTACCATGGCACCCAAATACTTGAAATAATCATTTTTATGAATTCTCATAAGTATCTGGTATAAGGTTTCATTTTCTTGTACTTCAATTGCTTGACCGCCGGCTTTTAATCTTATTTTCATTTTCCAACCTCCTGCAATATTTTTCTTTCACCTATATCCGATAAAATTTCCATTCCGTTCAAGTATTTTAAATCTCCTTCAAAACCATCAAACACCAGCTTATATGCATGGAGGACCTGGTATTTCTCATTGTCTCTTATTCCGTATTTTTTGTCACCTGCCAGGGGATGGCCGATTGAAGCCAAGTGAGCCCGGATCTGGTGGGCCCTCCCTGTTTCTATTTCCACTTCAAGCCAGGTATACCTTCCTTCCCTCTTAATGGGGCGGGCATATGTTATAACTGCTTTTGAGTTTTCCCTTTCCTCGTTGACAATCCTTACCATGTTCTTATCCTCATTCTTTATGAGGAAGTCCTTTAGCTCCAGGCTTTCTTTTATGTGGCCGTGAACCTTTGCCAGGTAAAATTTCTTGATTTTTCTCTCCCTTATAGCCTTATTGGCCTGTTTGAGTGCATCATAATTCTTGGCGGCTATTACAAGACCTGATGTGTTCTTGTCCAAGCGGTTGCACACGGCAGGCTTAAAGGTAAAGCTGATGTTTTCTTCTTTGGCATCCAAATATGCCTTAATCTGGTCAACTAAGTTTCTTCTTCCCGTCTGATCAGGTTGGGTACTTAAGCCTACCGGTTTATTCACAACCAAAATGTTGTCGTCCTCATATACAATGTCAAAATTTATATTGGTATCTTTCAAGTTTTTTTTGTCCCTGAATTTTTCTATTGTCTCATCTGCCAAAAAAAGCTGGACCATATCATTTTCTTTCAATATGATATCAGGCTCTGCCTTGGACCCATTTAATTTTATGTTCTTTTTTCTTAGCATTTTTTGAACAAATGAATGATTTGCCTTATTGAGATATTTTTTTAAGAAACGGTCTAACCTTTGACCTTCTTCATTTTTTGTAATCCTTATTTCCCTCATGACCTGTCCTTATACTCCCTTTCGATTTTGGGGACATTTCTATATTTATTATACCCGAATGCTTGATATAAGTATATTGCAATTTGCATATTTTTCAATATTTTATTAAATGTGGATATTGTAGAGACTTCATTTTTGTGCTACAATAAGTAGAAGGAATAGGCTAGAGGTGACAAATGAAAAGAATAATAAATGCTATAAGAGACTTTATATATTACATAACTGATTATGGACTGATTATAGCCGTGATTGCGGCTATGGCGGTAATACTGGTCTGGAGGTTTGATTTATTGTTTAGCAGGGGAATTGACAAAGAAAAAATAAAGGACTTACCCATAGTGAACGAACATGTAGCAGAAGAACCGGAACCTGAAGAAGAGCCTGAACCAGAGCCGGAACCGGAAGAAGAAACTCCTGTAGTTATGGCTTCAATCACCATCCCCCAAGGTTCATACCCGTCTCAGATAGCCGAGATACTCTTAAATAACAATCTGATTAAAAGCAAAGAAGAGTTTCTTACCCGCTGCGTCGAGTTAAATCTTGATACCAGACTCCAAAGCGGAACCTTTAACATTGCAACGGGAACACCTCTTGATGATGTTATAAAAATTATAGCAAATGCTTATTAATCTATAAAGGGACGGTAAAACCGTCCCCTTATGATCTATATCAGTATCTTTGATTTACATAGTAATCTATAACTGATTTCCGACTTTTTTCTATAAATACCTTTTCTTTTTTTAAGACATCCAAAAGCCACAAACTTTTTGAATGAAGAACGGCATATTCATAATCCTTAAGGACTATTTCGTACAGCTTGCCTTCCAGTAAGGATGACTCCATTTTAATAAAATATGCTTCCACATTTTCAAATTGCAGGAACCTCAGCAGGCGAAAGCTGGTTTTATCCTTTTCATTGTAATAATAGTCCGCTTCATTTATATATTTGATGTAGTAGCTTATGTGCTTACCCCTATTTTTGATTTCCTGTGCTATCATACGATGGTATTTAGCCATCATGTTGTAGTATTGATAGTTGTACATTCCTTTTTCAAAGCTGTCTATGCGCTGATAAGGCTTGATGTTTTTTTCAAGCATATACTTATAACTCAGTTCCAGATATTCCTTTTTATTGATGTCCCCATTCATATGCTGGATTATAAGCATGTCCCTGTGCTCAAAAAAATCATCAAATATCGTTTTTTTAGGTTTAAAATAATTCATCCGATCACTCTTTCCAATTTCATACAAAGCTTATTTTAACAGAAAAGAGCCCTTTTAGCAAGAACCTAAATTTTGGTACAAACTTTAGCCTGCACATAAATACTTTTTAACATCAAAACCGCCGGTACAACCGGCGGCATGCTAATAACTGATAACTCTATCTCTCAATCCTTCCGGAATATCTTCAACGTCATGGTTTACACTTATAATAAAGTTAACATCGAATGTTTTCGATAAATAATCTAATCTTTCTATCAGGGATTCCAGTTTTTCCTTTTCTGACTTAGTTATTTTATACAGACCGTCTATGTAAACTTGCTCTATGTCGTAATCGGTAGCTATTACTCCGCATAAGAAACCTTGAAACTGATCTTCGTTGGTCAGTCCGAACTCTTTTGTATTTATATATCTTATTCTGTAATCTAAATCAAATATGTGCCTGTTGTTAGCTTCCAAAAAAACCATTCTGCCCTGTATTTTGTCAATAGCGTTGTTTGCCATTTCGATCATTCTTCTTGTTTTGCCCGTACCGCTATGACCGCAAACTAAATGCACCATGATAATCACACTCCTGTTTTATTATTTTTTAAAATCTCTTACTTATATTGTACCACATCTTGTAAATGTTTACACTAATTATTTTTACTTTTTGTAATAAGAAAATTTGTTTTTGCTTCCCTGATATCTTTTCTCGGACTCCATCTTATTTAAGATTTCATCCTTTATTCTCCACCAGCTCATGCTCCAGTTTACAAAAAGAGACTTTTCCTCAGGAGCTCTTCCTATCAGCCTTTGTACCGCAATCTCCTTATCAAGGTGCTCTAAAAAAACTATGACCCTTTCCACATATTCATCCTTTGAAATGACTGCTATTTCATTATTCTTATAGGCTCTTCCCATTTCCGTACCTTCCATTATATACAGGGAATGAATTTTAACCTGGTCAATTTTCAAGGCAGACAATATTTTGGCCGTTTCAACAGTATCCAACATAGTATCTCCCGGCAGGTTTAAAATAACATGGGCGCAGATATCAAAATCATACTTTTTTATCCTTAAGACAGCATCAATAAATTCCGCTAAAGTATGCCCCCTGTTGATATCTCTTAAAGTATGGTAATTTGCCGTCTGAAGACCCAATTCAACCGTAATGTTGACCCGGTTAAGGTTTTTTAAATCGCTGAGATACTCAAGAATTTCATCTGAGATGCAGTCAGGCCGTGTAGATATGTCAATTTCCACAATATTGTCCATAACCGCATCATTGATATAAGACTTAAAGCTCTCCAGACCCATGTAGGTATTGGTATAGTTTTGAAAATAAGCAATAAATTTACCGGCCTTATATTTTTTGGAAATATACTCCATGTTCCTGGTCAGCTGGTCTTTTACGCTCAATGAATTATCAAGGGTTTCAAAACCTGCTCCCACATCCGAGCAGAAGGTACAGCCTCCAAAACCCAAGGTTCCGTCACGGTTAGGACAGGTGCATGGAATATTTACCGGGAGCTTATATACTTTTTCCCCGTACTTTGATTTCAAATAGTCGGAATATTCGTTATATAGTTTCATTTTTTTCCTTTTTTATAGCATTTTCTTTTTTCCATTATAGTTAAAGAAATATATTTAATCAATAAAATTACCATTAATTAATTAAATTATTTTCTGCTTTACTGTCAATAATATGAATGCACATTTAAAATAAAGGAGGCTTCATATGCATATAAGAGAAGGAATAATTCCGGCTGTTTTAGGTACGGTTGTCACAGCAACAGGAGTTGCCATAAGAAACACGAACTTGCCGGAATCATACAGCAACGGATTAATCGGATTTGGACTGGCAAATATAGCCTTGGGCTCTGCCGAACTTATATCAAGCAATTGGCAGCATCGCAATATGATGAAAAAAATGACAAAAATGGCCCCCTTCAAGTAAGCAGATGCCCCAAATCTGTGATTTGGCGGCAGTCGCTTATCCTGAGCGCACGCGAAGGATCTCAGATGCCAAAAAAAAACAAAAACATGCCCATGAGCATGTTTTGTTTTTTGCCATATACATGTTATTTCAGGCAAAAATTACATACAACAAGGAATATAAGCCTGCTATACCGATTAATATGTAAACAATCCTGCCAAACCTGTTTTTCCAGCCCCCGAAGAGACTTTCCACTATGTCAATTTTTGATATTCCGTATAAACCCCAGTTTAAAGCTCCTATTATAATAAGAATTGAAGCTATTGCAGTAATTATTTTCATAATTCCTCCCCTATAACGCATAGTATTAGTACATTATATTTTGGGAATCATGAAAATATGTACAAAGCTTAAATAATTTTATTTTATTCCGAATATCTCCGAGAGTTCATAATAGACTCCCGATTCGTTATTGGTATAGCGGGAAATCAAATCAGCAGACCTCTTGATGGATTCCGTTGCATTTTTCATGGCAATTCCCAGTCCTGAGTTTGAAATAAGCTCAATATCGTTATTGTCATCCCCCATGGCTATGACTTCACTATCCCCTATTCCCAGCCTGTCTGTGTATTTCTTCAAAGCCCGCCACTTGCAGCTGTTGATGTTAAGAAATTCCAAAAGAGACAAGCTGCTTAAGTTTTGATTAAGTATGATATTGAATTCACCGGGTATTTTTTCAATTTCCCTCTTAAACTCCGTTAATTTTTGGTACTCGTTGAAGTAGCAAACCGATAGAATATTGTTTATTTGTTGAGCCTTAAATTTTTGGCACCTTGTTCTTTTATAATCTTTCTTGATATATCCCAGGTAGACTTCTTCGTAATTTTCACATTCATATAAAAGGTCATAGCCCTGCTGGTATTCATCCACGTGAATTATGGGATTTAATCCATGCTTCATGCCAATTTCATATATGGTCTCAAATATGGAATAATCCAAATAGTTGCTTTCTATAAACTCGTCGTTAATATAACGCCTTACGACAGCCCCGTTATTTGCCAAAATCACCGGCTCTATAGCCTCAATCCTGCCCAGTAAACTTTTAGCCATATAATAATTCCTGCCGGTTGCTATGACTATATGTATTCCTTGCTTATGGAGTATTTTCAGTATATGCGCATTTTTATCGCTTATGGTTTTATCGTCACTCAAAAGAGTTCCATCCAAATCCAATACTACCATCTTGTATTTCATACTTGTCTCCTGCCCGTTCTTTCATTCATTATACAACAAAAAACACAAAAAATAAATAATTTGTCATCCCGAGTATAAAGAAGGAACTCATTGAGATTCTTCGGACTATAGTCCTCAGAATGACGGTTTAAATAATAAAAGCCGGGATTTCTCCCGGCTTGGTCAATCTTATCTCATTTTTTATTCTTCAACATAAGCATACATGAAGTATTTGTATCCTAACGGGCTTGAGAAAGCACCTTGAAGTTCCGGACTCTTCATGAAAATATCTGTGTAGTAGTAGATTGGGCAAATAGCTCCTGTTTCCATCAATATGTCTTCTGCCTGATGCATTAAATCAAATCTTTCTTCAGGATCCTTGGAAGCTTTAACTTCTGCGATTATCTTATCATATGATTCTGCCCAGGTCTTGCCGCTTTGTCCCTTGTAAGTATAACCTGCATATTTTGCATGGTCACCCTTGCCAAGTTGAGAGTCGTTGTTACCGCTGTTTGTAATCCACATGTCAAGGAAGGATATAGGATCGTTGTAGTCTCCTAACCAGCCGTTTCTTGCAACAGAATAGTCTCCATTCTTACGAGTGTTAAGGAAGGTTGCCCATTCTTGTTTTTCAATAGTCATGTTGATACCGTATTGAGCGAAAGTAGCCTGGAGATTTATGGCTATTGCTTCATGGCCTGTTCCTTCGTTTGTCAGATAAGCAATTGTCGGGAATTCTTTTGAAACTTTGCCATTTGCATCAACGGTGAACAAGCCTGTTGATTCAGCAACTTCTCTCAACAATGCAACTGCTTCTTCGCAATTCTTTTCATAATCATCCGGGTCTACGCTGTAATATCCTGACCCGTCTCTCTTAGGACCATTCTTTGATATATATTCTGACCCATCGGGCTCTGTCAATCCCATAGGTACGAAACCTGCTGCCGGAACCTGGCCTGCCTGGCCGATTTCTTCAACTATATAGTTCCTGTCAATCATAAGACCTAAAGCTTTTCTTATCTTAGCCTTGTCAGCTTCACCGAAAGCTTTGAAGTTCACATCATTTACGTTGAAGGATACGTAGTATGTTCCCAGTTGTCCTTCTACAAAGAATTCATCAGGATACTGTTCCTGCAATGATTTAATTTCATCATTGGGAACCGAGTCGATGAAGAGGTATGAACCGTTCTGGTAGTTTGCCAATATTGAAGTATCATCATCATTGAATGCAAATATTATCTTGTTTGTTTTTACATTGTCTGCATCATGATAATATTCATTCTTCTCCATTACCAACTGGCTTTGCGAGAATTCAACAACCTTGTAGGGACCGTTCCCGATATAGGTTTCAGCTTCGGTTGCCCATGCTTCATTTCCTTCAACAACTTCTTCCTTTACGGGCATGTATGTCGGGAAAGCTGCTAATTCATTGAAATAGGGCACATCTACGGGAAGAACGACAGTCAGGGTTTTTCCGTCGTCGGAAGCAGTAACGTTGAGCTTAGCTCCCGGTACTTCATTGATTACATCTTCGTAACCATCAACAACTTCAAACATGTAACCATAGTCTGCTGCTGTTGCAGGAGCAGCTGCCCTGTTCCATGCATAAACGAAATCGTGAGCAGTTAAATCAGAGCCGTCGCTCCATTTTAAACCGTCTTTTAATTCGTATACATATTCAACCTTGCCATCCGGCCTCTCTTTAGCTACAGGGAGTTCCTTTGCACAATCGGCATAAAGTTCAAGAGTACCGTCAGCTTTTTGACGATATCCTACTAATCCTGCAAATGCATGGATTATGTAAGTAGCACCGTCAACCGCACTGTTAAGTGCCGGGTCAATAGTATCAGGATATGCTCCGACATTCAATGTTAAGCTGTCTGCAATACCGGGTCCTTCCGGTGTTCCCGGAGTTTCTCCGCCAGGTGTTCCCGGTTGTGCGGGTTGTTGGTTATTTCCACATGCTGCTAATGAAAACACCATGGCTAATACTAAAATCAATGATAAAAATTTTTTCATAACTTTCCTCCTTCAAAATATATATATTAATTAATTTGATAATTAATATCAAATCATTAAACCAGAGATATATATGTATTTACGATTAATAACTAAGTATACAATACTATCATTAATTCGTAAAGGGGTAAACCGGGGACATTTACATGTCCCCATACCTATTATACATTTATACATGAATACATGCAACCAAGTGGTTGGGAGCCACTTCTCTTAGCTCCGGCTTAACCTCTGCACATTCCTTTGTTGCCCTTTCACATCTTGTTCTGAACGGGCAGCCGGAAGGCATATTGAGAGGACTCGGCACATCGCCCTGAAGCAAAATCCTCCGGTGGTTTCTTGCATAGTTAGGATCAGGAATAGGCACAGCCGACATCAATGAAATTGTATAAGGATGCAGCGGGTGATTGTACAACTCATCGGATGGGGCTAATTCCATCATTCTTCCCAAATACATAACAGCAACCCTGTCGGATATATGTTTTACAACCAACAGATCATGAGCAATAAAGAGATAAGTCAGTCCCAATTGTTCCTGTAAGTCTTCAAATTTATTGATTATCTGGGCTTGAATTGAAACATCCAGGGCAGATACGGGCTCGTCGCAAACAATGAATTCGGGTTCAACAGCCAAGGCTCTTGCAATACCTATTCTTTGTCGCTGGCCTCCGGAAAATTCATGGGCATATCGGGTAGCATGCTCGCTTGACAACCCTACAATTTCCATTAATTCGTTGACCCTTTCATCTCTTTCTTTTTTGGTCTTATATATTTTCATAACATCCAGGGGTTCTCCAACTATATCTCCCACTGTCATCCTGGGGTTTAGTGAAGAATATGGATCCTGAAATACCATCTGGGCGTTTTGCCTCAAAAACTTTATCGATTCATTGCTATCAATCTTTTTGCCCTTAAAGATTATTTCTCCGCTTGTTGGTTTATAAAGATGCAGGATAGACCTTCCGGCTGTTGTTTTACCGCAGCCGGATTCACCAACCAAGCCTAAGGTTTCGCCTTTTCTTATACTAAAGGATATATCATCCACTGCTTTTAAAGGTTTGCTCTTCAACAAGCCAACCGGAATATCGAAGTATTGTTTTAAATTCCTTACTTCAAGAAGATTGTTTTTATTTTCCATGGTACATCTCCTCTGCTTGTTTTATTGTAAGAGTTCCCTTTTCAATTCCTTCTCTTACATTCATCCAGCACCTGGAAGTGTGTTTGCCTTCTATCGTAATCTCCACCGGATTTACTGAAAGACAAATTTTCATTGCATTGTCACACCTTGGTGCAAAGGGGCAACCATCCGGCATGTTCAACAAGTCTACCGGATTGCCACCGATTGGCTTAAGACGCTGCTTAACATCCTGTACCGTAGGTATGGATTTTAATAATCCCTTAGTATATTCATGCTTCGGATTATAGAATATATCGTCCGCCGTTCCTCTTTCACATATTTGTCCTGCATACATGACAATAATATCATCACACATTTCTGCCACAACACCCAAGTCATGGGTGATAAGGATGATTGCCATACCTAATTGCTTTTGCAGTTCCTTCATCAAGTCAAGTATCTGGGCCTGAATCGTAACATCCAAAGCGGTTGTAGGCTCATCGGCTATTAAAATATCAGGTTCGCAGGCAAGAGCCATGGCTATCATAACTCTTTGTCTCATACCGCCGGAAAACTCATGAGGATATTGGTTTATCCTTTTTTCCGGTTCATTTATGCCGACCAGTCTAAGCATTTCAATAGCCCTGGCCTTAGCTTCTTCTTTATTTCTGTTTGTATGCAATAAAATTGCTTCCATCAACTGATTTCCTATAGTAAATACAGGATTCAGGCTGGTCATGGGGTCCTGAAAAATAATAGAGATTTGGTTTCCCCTTATTTTCTGCATGGTTTCTTTGCTTGCTCCAACCAATTCCTGACCCTTTAATTTTATGCTCCCGCTTACTATTCTTCCAGGATTTGTCAATATTTGAAGTATTGAATATGCGGTAACGCTCTTTCCCGAGCCTGATTCACCGACAATACCCAGTACCTTGCCTTCCTCCAAATTAAATGATACTCCGTTTACTGCCTTCACCTCGCCGGAAGGAGTGAAGAATGAAGTATACAAATCCTTTACTTGTAATAAACTCATTTCATTCCTCCTACTTCTTTAATTTTGGGTCAAATGCATCTCTAAGCCCGTCACCCAACAGGTTAAAGGACAAAACTATCAACCAGATGGCAATTGCGGGTATAATAAGCCTGTAGGGATAAGAATAAATCCCGGTCAAGGCATCTGAAGCCAATGAGCCTAAGCTTGGCATGGGTATTGAAACACCCAAACCTAGAAAGCTCAAATAGCTCTCTGTAAATATAGCTGACGGAATCTGCAGGGCAGTGGAAATAATGATAACACTCATACTGTTTGGAAGCAAATGCTTCTTTATAATTCTCCAAGGGTTGGAACCCACTGATTTCGCCGCTAAAATATATTCATTCTGCTTAATCGACAATATCTGGCCACGCACGAGCCTTGCCATGCCGACCCAATACAGCAGGGCAAATACGATAAATATACTTATCATATCGGTCCCTATTTTAGCAAATGACGTTCCGTCTATCTTAGGTCCCAATACTTGTTTTAATACAACTGACAATAAAATGATGATCAGCATATCCGGTAAAGCATAAATGATATCCACGATTCTCATCAGGAAGAGGTCTGTTTTACCTCCAAAATAACCTGCAATGGACCCGTATACCACACCTATTATCAAAACTATGATTGCTGCAAAAAATCCAACCAGCAAGGAAATTCTTGCTCCGTATATAACTCTTATGGCATAATCTCTTCCTGCAGAATCGGTTCCGAATATATGGGGAAATATTTTTTCGCCGTTTGCTATACGCTCTAGTTCCGTTTCTCCATATTCAAAGGGTTTTAAATTGTTATATGTTTTGTCGATTCTCTTGCCTTGTGTCACTCCCAGCTGCTGCTCGTAGGTATAGGGATATATCATGGGCACGAAAGTAACTATCAAAGTTATCAGAATCAATATGGCCAGGCAGGTCATTGCAATCTTATTCTTTCTTAATCGCCTCATGCCATCCTTAAAGAAAGTGATGCTTTCACTCATTCTTACCTGCTGAGCCTTTTCTTCATCTGTTGCTTTTTCAAAATCCTTTAAATTCAGTTGAAAACTAAGAGGATTCTTTTTGGGCATTTCATCTGTCTTATTCATATGTCATATCCTCTCTTTCTATCCTAAGTCTACCCTTGGATCAAATACCTTGTACAAGATATCCGTAACCAGCATCATTATTACAATGAGTACTCCTAAAAATATGGTGGTTCCCATAATCATTGTGTAGTCACGATTTATAATACTTGATACAAATTCTTTTCCCAGACCGGGCACCGCAAATATTTTTTCAACCACCAAGCTTCCGGTAATAATATATGCAAACATTGGACCGGCATATGTTATTACAGGTGTTAAGGCATTTCGAAGAGCGTGTTTGAATATTACCTTTACAGGCATCACTCCTTTAGCCCTTGCTGTTCTTATATAGTCCTGACTTAATACATCAAGCATACTGGACCTGGTAAGCCTTGTAGTATATGACATAGGGTAAAGGCTCAGAGAAATAATGGGAAGTATGAGTCCGCCGGGCTCATTACCGTTGGCAGGGAAAATTCCCATCCACACACAAAAGACCAGTAAAAGCAAAGTAGCTACAATAAAGGACGGCATGGCAACCAGGCCGGTCGTAACGACCATGATTATCTTATCTATGGTCCTGTTATGAAAAATAGCCGCTGTCGAACCTAACACAATACCTATGGCCAAGGCAATGACTGCTGCCGTTCCTCCTAATTTAAAGCTTACCTTAAAGCCCTTCATAATAACCGTGGTAACATCTCTACCTCTCTGCTTGATTGAAGGACCGAAGTCACCTTTCATGATACCCTTCAGATAAGTTACGAATTGCTCGGACTTAGGTTTGTCCAATCCGTATTTTGCTTCCAATGCCGCCGTAACGGCAGCGCTTGGTGCTTTCTCACTCAGGAAAGGGCCTCCGGGCACTTCATGCATTACAAAAAAGGTGATGGTGATTATTAAAAATATGGTAATCACTGCCAAGGTCAGCCTCTTAACAATGTATAAAGCTAATTTAGAATCCATCACAACCTCCAATATTACACTATATTCAAGAATATAATAAGAATGTACAAATCAGCCTTGTAACATTCTTCAATCTTCTTGATTTATTTAAAACACAAATTATTATAGCACGTTATTTTTATAATATCAACATTTTATTTTTATACCCTATATGCAATTTTATTTCAAGGACCTTACAATAATAATGGTGATAACGCTTGCAATTTCCATAAAACCATATTTTATTTCGGATAATCATACATATGCTTTAATTAAATAAGCTTTTGGATTACATTCATTTAACCAAATATGTTATCAGTATGGAAACAAATAAATTCTTGTGCAATCATTTATAAAATAACTGTTTATAGCTGCCGTCAAAGCCCTTATCTTGTCCGAAGAATCTCATTATTATTGAAATCATGAGATTCTTCGGGCTTCACCTTAAGATATGGCCTATATTTAATCGATTGTCTATTTTATTCTTCTTAAAATTTCACACAGTAATGTATATATGTTTTCAACGGATTTTATGCTTACATGTTCACTGGGCGAATGACCGTCATAGGCATCCGGTCCAAAGGATATGGCATCAAGGCCGGGAATTTTATCCATAAGTAAGCCGCATTCAAGACCTGCGTGTATTGCACCGACAACAGGCTCTTTCTTAAACAAATCCCTGTAGGTTTCAATGCAGATATCCCTGATTTTAGATTCCTTGGCGTATTCCCAGCCGGGATAATAGCTTCCAACTTCATATTCTATTTCCAGAATGGAAGCAAGCTGCTCCATGGCAGGGATGAAATCTTTGGTGAGCAAGGTTTCCACATTGCTTCTGGGGTGGTTAAAAAATCTTATATATTTGTCATCAGTTGTGATGACCCCCAAATTGTTGGAGCTTAGCACCAGATCTATCTCCGTACTTTTTGACAATACACCGACAGGGGTCAGGTTTATCAAAGCAGTTACTTTTTTGAATATATACTTATCCAAAGGATATACTTCCTTGTTTAAATCCGTTAAGACCGCATAAACGTCCGGATCCGTTGACCTGTATTCATTTTTCAGTATTTCATTCCATTTATTAAGTTTTTCCGATACCCTGGCCGGATCCTTAACCGTCACCACCGCATGGGCTTCTCTTGGTATAGCGTTAGTTTTTGAGCCGCCTACAAGACTGACCAGGTCCACATCATCAATTAAGTCGTAGAGGATTCTTCCCAGGATCTTGTTTGCATTACCCTTTTCTTTATGAATATCCGCGCCTGAATGGCCTCCGGACAGGCCTTTGACACTGATTTTAAAGGCCTTTCCACCTGTATTTTGGTATTTAAGAGGAATTTTAAAGTCAATTTCGCTTCCTCCCGCACAGCCCGCGGTAAAGACACCTTCTCCTTCGCTGTCTAAGTTTATCAGATACTTGCTTTTAAACAGGCTTCCATCGAGCTTGTTTGCCCCGGTCATACCTTTCTCTTCATCAGTTGTTATCAAAACCTCAAGAGGAGGATGTTCTATCTGGGAATCAAGAACGGCCATGGCCATAGCCACCCCTATACCGTTATCGGCTCCAAGAGTCGTGTCGCATGCATAAAGGTATCCGTCCTGAATTCTTAACTTGATGGGGTCCTTGTCAAAATCATGGTCTACACCTTCATTTTTTTCACAAACCATGTCCATGTGGCCCTGCAGCATAACCACAGGCGCATTTTCATAACCCCTTGAGCCGGGCTTTTTGATGATTACATTCAAATGCTCATCCTGTATTGCTTCCAAGTTTTTTGATTTTGCAAAATTGTACAGATAATCCGAAATTTGCTTTTCCTTTCCGGAACAACGAGGTATTTTAGATATTTCACCAAAATAATAAAACACCTTTTCCGGCTTCAAGCCTTCCAATACCTTATCCATCTTTACCTCCTTGATATTTTGTATTTACCTGTCGCTGATATGGATACACCAGTATCATTGTTATGAATATTTTGTAAATTGTCTTTCTGAAAGCTTCAGATCGAAGAATCTCATGGGCCCTTCCCCTGGGCTCAGGATGACATGTTCTTTCGTCACTTTATTCTATTTTTCCTATCCTGTTAAGGGGGAAAAACCTGAATTCAACCTTGCCTATGACCTTATCTTCACTTATGTATGGATCTTGCCAGTATCTTGCATCATAGGATATAGGCCTGTTATCTCCCAAAAAAAAGTAGGACCCTTCCGGTATAACAAATACCTTTTCTTCTCCCCGGGAACTTATTGCATAGGGTTCATCAATTTTTTCTCCGTTTATATAAACACTGCCGTCCCTTTCTATTTCAACGGTTTCCCCCGGCAGCCCTATAAGCCTTTTGACCAATCTCTTATCATCCAACTCATCGGATTTGAAAACCAATATATCTCCTCTTTTTACATCTTCTATGTCAAACAGTTCATTTACAAACAACCTGTCTCCGGGTAGGATGGTATTTTCCATTGAACCGGTAGGAACCGTTACTAAAATGAATACATATTTATTTAATAATAAAACTATTGCTAAGGCTATTATAACCGGCAAAACCCATTCCTTAAAAAAATGCCTCAATTTTTGTTGCTTATCCGAATCAGTCATCTTCCCGCTTCCTGCCTGTCTAAAGTATTGTTTAATAGTATTATAGTTAATACATGAATAATATACAAGATAATTTTATGAGATATGATTTGGGGACCTGCCTAAAAAGACTATCTCAGGCTGGTCCCCCTATTACCTAAATTATCACTATATCTTTGGATGCCTTGTTTAGTACTTCATTTCCGTCTTCAGTGACAGCAACAATATTTTCAATACGGATTCCAAATTTCCCGGCCATGTATATACCGGGCTCGATGCTGAACACCATGCCTTTTTCTAAGTGTCTTTTGTTGCTTGCCTTGATATCCGGAGCCTCATGGACTGAATATCCTATGCCGTGTCCTAACCTTGTGAAAAAGTATTTGCCGTATCCTGCCTTTTCTATTATTTCTCTTGCAGCCTTATCCACATCAGGTATATAGGCCCCCTTTACGGCAGCTTTTTCTCCGGCCTCCTGGCTGGCCCTGACAATTTCATATACCTTTCTCTCTTCATCAGTTATGCCCCCCACAAATATGGTTCTTGACATATCGGCACACATATTATTGTATTTGCAGCCCCAGTCAAGTATAATAATATCTTTTTCCTGAATTACCCTCTGATCATCGTTATAGTGGGGATATGATGAATTGGGTCCCGAGCACACCATTGTAAAACCTTCATCGGCACCCTTTTCCCTGAATATTTCATTCATCTTTTTCGCTATATCGGCTTCCTTGATGCCGGGTTTAATGAACTTAATCAGTTCTTCATAAGATTCGTCGGTAATGCGGGCTGCCATTCTTAAATTGTTAAGCTCCTCCTCGTTCTTGATCAGCCTCATAACTTCCAAATAAGGCTTGCCGTTTATAAACTTAACATCCACCGCTTCCATTATCTGAAGAATTATAAAAGCTCTTTCGGTTGAATTTACGGCTATGGTCTTTCCGATAAGTCCCTGCTCTTCAAATGCTTTCTTGACCGTATCCGTGAACACATCACCGTCAAACCAACCATAAACCTTAATATCCGGGCCCAAAACACTCTGGATTTCGTCAACCGTCAAAAGATTGCAGATATAAAAATAAGTCCCGTCATTTTTTATAATAAGGGCTTGAAACCTTTCACAAAGATGAGTATTGTGTCCCAAAATAAATTCCATTTCTTCCGAAGGAGCAATCAGCATGGCGTCAATTTCATTCTTTCGTATAATATCCACCAACTTATTTAAATACTCTTTTCTCATTTTCCACCTCAGATATTAGATTCAAATTCCTAATAATGATTATACTTCCCTTGGGCTTAAAAAGCAATAAAAAAGGGGACCCCTCCCTAAACTGTAAAACAGGGGTCTCCTTATATGCAATTATACCACCGAGGGCTCCATAAGAAGCTTTCCGGTTTTGAAGCGATTCAGATTAAGCATGCTCACATCAATAGTTGGATTTTCCTTCAATATCATTTCAGACATGGCAATGCCTGTAATGGGGCCGAACATGAAACCATGACCGCTGAATCCCAGGGCAAAATAAAAACCTTTCACATCTTCTGCCTCATCATAGATTGGTTGTTTGTCCGGGGTCATATTATAGAGACCTGCCCATTGCCTTATTACCCTCAGCTTTGCTATGGGGGGCAAAACCATTTCTATGGTTTTTGCCATTTCCTCAAGAAAATGCCAGGAGGAGGTGACCCTTAAATCCCTGGGCTCATTTTCATCTCCCCTGCCCATTATGAAGGTGCCTTCAGGCGATTGCTGGATGTAAAAATTAAGGCCGAAAGCCATGACCATGGGGTCCTGCATAGGTTCAACCGGTTCCGAAACAAGAATCTGATGCCTTTCCGAGTATATGGGCACATCAAGGCCTACCATGTCGCAAATGCTTTTACCGTAGGCATTGGCGGCATTTACTACAATATTTGTAGAAATGAAGCCCTTATTGGTTTCCACTCCGGTAACCCTTCCCTTTTCAATCTTAATACCTGTAGCTTCCGTATAGGTGTTGAATTCCACCCCTAACCTTTTTGCAGCCCTGTAAAAAGCGTCCGTCGTATGGAAGGGATTCAGGAAACCGTCCCTGGGGCAAAAGGCTGCCCCCTTCAATACATCCGTGTTTAAGTAAGGCACTATCTCCCTTGCCTCTTTTAGGGTCAGCATTCTTGATGGGATACCGCATGAATGCTGGACTTCTATGTTTTTCTTGAACTGGTCCACCTCGTGGTCCGTAGCTGCAACCAAAAGATAACCTTTTTGTTTAAATTCCACATCTCTTTCATACTCGAGGATTTCGTTGGCATTTTCATAGAATTCAATGCTCTTTTTTGCAATTTTGCAGTTCATTTCTGTTCCCCACTGCATCCTTACCCCGGCTCCGCACCTGCCTGTAGACCCGCTGCAAATATAGTTTTTCTCCAATACGACTATATCCTTAAGGCCTTTTTTTGCCAGGTTGTAGGCTATGGAACAGCCGGATATACCGCCTCCTATTATAACAGCTTCCGCCTTATTCTTCATTTCTTCCCTCCTCGGCAATCAGTCCCAGCTTCACTCCCACAACGGGAGGCCTGTTGGTTTGGAATTTTATATCCTGCATGTTTTTGCCGGTTGCATTTGCAATTTCTCTCATAATCAAATAACCGCAAGTCTTGCCCTGGCAGGGTCCCATCCCTGCCCGGGTTATCCTTTTTATTTCATCAAAGGTTTGATAACCTTGACTTATCAGCTCTCTTATTTCTTTCAAGGTAACATCCGAGCACCTGCAGATTATAGTGTTTTCGTCCATTTTAAACCTCCACCCTGATATTTCTTATTTCATATAAAAACTTCCTGTCAACTTCAATGGTAATCACGGGGGTCCTGTCAAAAGACTTGGGATTTGTCACTTTTAAAACCTTAACATCCGTTATGTGTTTTCCTTCCCTGTCCAGGCCTTTAACAACCTGGCCTTCCCCAGGAAGAGGCAAAAACTCATATGGTATTTTAATTTCAACGGTATCTTCTGATTTGGACCCGTCTGCTATCATGATTGCAAGCCCCGGGCACTTGCTTAAACAAATGGCGCAGCCTGTGCACTTATCAAAGTTAATTTGGGGAATATTATTTATGTCCTCTCCTACCCTTATGGCATTAAACCTGCATGCAGTCTCGCAAGGGTTGCAGGGTATTTCTCTGTAACATTCGACTATGGCAACCGGACCCTTATTTATTCTGTCTTGAGAAGGAAACTTTTCCATTACCATTTCCTTGCTTGGAATACCTGTTTTTTCAAACATTTTTTACCTCCTTATCTGGTCCAGGCCCGCCAGTATATGCCTGGCTGCCGGTCCTGAGCGCAAATTATTCAGCTGATTCATGTAGTCCTTCCGTCTTTCATAAAAATCATCCGGTTTATATCCTATTTTGGCAGCAGCGCACAAGCCGGCCAAATAACCTTCGACCATGGCAGCGCTTGCTTCTTCTACTCCGGAAGCATCTCCTGCAACAAATATGTTTTCAACTGTAGTTTCATAATTCTCATCCCGTACGGGAACAAGACCGCTTAACTGGGGCACATACTTCATCCGGCATCCCCTCATAGCCAAGAGTTCATTCAAGGGAGTAAGGCCTACGGATATACACATGACATCAACATCAAAAGTTATTTCCGTTCCGGGTATGGGGTTAAATTTTTCATCAACCTTGCATACAACAGCCTTTTCCAGGAAGTCTTTTCCTATAGCCTCCTTAACGGTATGGGATGTAAGTATGGGGACACCCATCCTCCTGATTTTGGAGGCATGTACCAAATATCCTCCTATTTTTGGGGCCGCATCCAGGATTGCCGCTACTTTTACCCCAGCCTGCATGAGCTGATAGCTGACAATCAATCCTATGTTGCCTGCCCCAACCATCAATACCCTGTTCCCGGGTTTCACACCGTGAACATTCATCAAGGTTTGAACTGCCCCGGCTCCGTAAATTCCCGGCAGATCATTGTTGGGGAAACTTAAGAACTTTTCATAAGCTCCCGTTGCAACAACCACGGCTTTTGGCTCAACCTTATAGTATTTATCTTCTTTTTCCAATACTGTTATTACTCCGTCTTCATAAAAACCTACAGCAGTCGAATTGGTTTTTATTTCAACTTTATCCTTGTATTTAGCAAGCTCCTTTAACAAGATTTCCGGTATGTCGATTCCCCTTGTTGATGCATATTGTTTTTCCGAGCCAAAAAACATATGTGTTTGTTTTACAAGCTGGCCTCCTAAACTCTTATTCCTATCTATGATCAATACCCCTGCGCCGCTTTTTGCTGCGCTCATGGCAGCACAAAGACCTGCCGGGCCTCCTCCTATTACCACAATTTCCGCCTGCTTCATACTATCACTCCTTTGCCTTCCTGTGTTTCCACAACCATTCCTTCCTCCAAATCGGTTACACAGGTTTTCACATTTGCAACTCCATTAACAGTCATTAAGCAGGAGGAACAATTGCCTATTGCGCAATAAAAACCTCTGGGCCTGTGTAAAAACAAGCTTTTGCCCAAAACCTTCACACCTTGTGCATGCAAGGCGGCAGCAATGGTGTCTCCTTCATATCCTTCCAATTCCTGCCCGTTAAAAATAAACTTTATTTTCTTTTCTTTGTTGAATTTAAGTATGGGGTGTTCTTTAATCCTCATGTAAACCTCCTTTAAGTCCCCGATCTAAATTTAAAATATATTCAAGCAAATTTTATGCCAAGAGAAAAAGAGTCAAAGGATACAAAAAATTATTAAATATCAAGGTTTATAATACTTGATAGAATTAAAAGTGTCAATATTCTGACCGTATGTCTAATTTTGGACATATGGGCAATTTAATAAGACATTATAAATAACATTTGACATTTATGCAATAAAACATATAATAGATTTAAGATAATATTAATTTTTGTCTGAGCGTTACCAATATAATAGGGTAATTGCAGTGTAAGCCATCTTAGTTTTTTATATAGCTATTATACAGATGTCTTATGTGAAAATAACTATCAGGATGGATAGCCGGTAACTTGGTTATCCTTTTTAATGTATCATATGGAGGAGAAAAATGAAAATTGTTATTGTAGGCGGCGGAAAAGTCGGCTACACATTGGCCCAGCAACTATCATCCGAAAAACACGATATTACTTTGGTAGACAATAATGCGGAGGTTTTAGCCCATGCTGATGAAACCCTTGATATCATGTGTATCAAAGGTAATGGTGCAAGCGTGGATATATTAAAAGCAGCAGATGTCAGCCAAACCGATATTTTGTTGGCTGTAACCGACAGCGATGAATTAAATATGGTTTGCTGTGTGATCGGGAAAAAATTAGGAGCAAAGCACACTGTTGCAAGAGTAAGAAATACGGATTATTCCAACGAATTTAAAATGTTAAGAGAAGAGCTTGAATTAGATATGGTAATTAACCCTGAGATGGAAGCTGCTGCTGAAATAGCCCAGATGATCCAGTTTCCTTCTGCAGTGGATGTTGAAACTTTCGCAAATAACTTGGTTGAACTGGTTGAATTCAGGGTTTTGGAAACAGACCCCATAGTTAACATTAAGCTTGCGGATTTAAGCAAGCTCCTCCCTTCAAGGGTATTGTTCTGTACAATAATGAGGGGAGAAGAAGTCTTTATACCAAAAGGGAATTTTAAGCTGGAACCTGATGATTTGGTTCAGGTAATGGGAGAAAGGAGCAGTATTTCTAGATTCTTTAAATATTTGGGCAGAAACTCCCATAAGGCTAAAAATATAACAATAATAGGCGGCAGCAGGATAGCCATATATTTGACCTGGCTTTTGGAAGAAATGGATTTGAACGTGAAGATTATTGAAATTAGCAAGGACAGGTGTTTAATATTAAATGATATACTCACCAAGGCAATGATAATTCATGGTGATGGAACCGACCAGGAAATCCTGGACAGTGAAAATATCGAATCGTCAGATGCTATTGTAGCCTTAACCGACCGGGATGAAGAAAACTTAATAACTTCCTTATATGCCCATCAGTGCGGAGTGCCAAAAGTAATTTTAAAAATTAACAGGCAAAACTATTTCCCTATTATTCAAAAATTGGGATTGGACAGCATAATAAGCCCTAAGTATATCACGGCCAACAATATTTTGAGATATATAAGAGCACTGGATAATTCACAGGGAATAGCAGTCGAAAAATTATACAGAATACTTGATAACAAGGCAGAAATCGTGGAATTCACCGTTAAAGATTCTTTTGATTTAACAAATACAAGGTTGCAGGATCTGAGCCTGAAAGATGACGTCCTGATAGCTGCTATCGTACGAAATAAAAACATTATCATTCCTAATGGAAATGATGTAATTAAAGAATATGACAAGGTTATTATCGTTTCTAAGACAGGTTTTATAACTGACCTTAGTGATATTTTAGCCTAAAAAAGTCATTAATGTTACTGTCTCCTTGGAGGTAAGCAGTGAAAATAAAAGCAGTACTAAAAGTGCTTGGAATTGTATTGTTTTGTGAAGCCGTATTAATGATTCCGTCTTTACTTATTTCGGTAATTGACAAGTCATACGAAATAAAGGCTTTTGTAACAGCTATTGCAACAACTGCTCTAATAGGATTTTTCCTGTCAAGATTCACCTTTGACAGGACAGAAATGCGAAAAAGAGAAGGATATGCAGCAGTCGCCCTTAGCTGGCTGGTAATGTCTCTATTTGGTGCCTTACCCTTTTATTTAAGCGGCGCCATACCATCTTACATTGATGCCCTGTTTGAAACAGTATCCGGATTTACAACAACCGGTTCAAGCGTTATACGAGATATTGAAATCATACCTAGAGGCCTCTTGTTCTGGAGAAGCTTTACCCACTGGATAGGCGGCATGGGTGTATTGGTATTTACGGTAGCTTTGGTTCCATCAATTGGGGGACGTCCGGTATTTTTAATGCAGGCTGAAAGTCCCGGCCCCATACCGGGAAAATTAGTTCCAAAAATAGGAGAATCGTCTAAAATTCTATATATTATTTATGGAGTTATGACTGTAATTCTCATCATACTGTTAATTCTTGCCGGAATGCCTGTATTCAACTCATTTATTTATGCTTTTGGAACAGCGGGAACCGGAGGCTTCTCCATGGATACCTTAAGTGTGGGAGCTTACAACAATCCCTGGGTTGAATGGATTATTACCATAGGCATGTTTTTGTTCGGTGTAAACTTTTCACTTTATTTCCTTCTTTTAAAAAAGGATTATAAGCATATTTTTAAGAATGAAGAATTCCGATTCTATTGCTTCTATGTAGTTTTAGCAACCGTTTTGGTTTTAATAAATATAATGCCCAAGTATAACAATAATGTCGGGCTGGCCTTAAGGCATTCGGCTTTCACGGTCTCCACCCTTGTGACAACAACCGGTTATTCAACGGTGGATACCAATTTATGGCCTATGTTTTCAAAATCAATTCTATTAACATTAATGATTTTCGGAGCTTGCGCCGGCTCCACGGGAGGCGGTGTTAAGTCCGTTAGAATTCTGGTCCTCATAAAAGCCTTATACTTTGAAATCAAGCAGACGATCCATCCAAAATCTATTCAAAGAATAAAAATTGACGGTAAGGTTCTGGATGGGGATACCCTGAAAAAGATATTATTATTCTTTTTTGCATATGTTTTGATAATAATACTCTCGGTAATTATAGTTTCCCTTGATGATTTTGATTTTATGACATCTTTTTCGGCGGTCCTGGCTACTGTCTCCAATATAGGACCCGGTTTTGAGCTTGTAGGTCCCATGGGAAATTTTGCGGCCTTTTCAGTTTTAAGCAAAATTGCCCTGATTGCAAATATGATTCTCGGAAGGCTGGAAATTATTCCCGTTATAGTTTTATTCTCGCCGGATATTTGGAAAAAGAATTAACATTGCCAAACATCTGTCCGGGATAGACATACGCCTTTAGTACCATTGTTTTTTTTGTAATATATATGAATGCCTCTCATAAATTTAACTATAAAACTTTATGGGAGGTAATATGGAAAACATTTTAAAAAGGCTAAATTTAATATTTGCCCTTGCTCTAATCATCATCATGCTTATAAGCATATTAACGAATATAAAAAAGACCGTCGAAACTATCGATGCTGCCGGTGATAAGCCGGATAGAATAAGAATTCTCCTGGACCCGGGACATGGAGGAGTCGACCAGGGAGCCAGCGGCGACCTGAAGATTGCCGAAGCCCCCATTAATTTAGCCATTGCCAAAAAACTCATGAGCTTTTTGGAAGGAAGCGGTTTTGAAGTTGAAATGACCAGGCATGATGACCAGGGCCTTTATACAGACCTGTCAGGGACAATAAGGGATAAGAAAAATGAAGATTTGAAAAACAGGGTAGATTTAATAAACAAGTCCGGTTCCGATCTGGTAATATCGGTGCATTTAAACTATTTTCCCCAAAAGCAATACTACGGAGCCCATGTTTTTTATCAAAAAAACAATGAAGCAATAACAAAAGCTGCTGCTGAAACAATACAGGAAAGCATGAAGAATATCCTGGACAAGAGCAATACCCGGGTACCCCAGCTGAAAAAGGGCATAAAGATCATGGATGATGCAAAAGTCCCTGTAGTTTTAATAGAATGTGGGTTTTTATCCAACAATGATGAAGAAAGAAAACTCATATCGGATGATTATCAGGAAAAAACCGCATGGGCCATCTATGCAGGCCTTTTGAAGCATTTTAACCAGTTCAGATAAAGAATTGAAACTTTAGCCAATAATGGACTTGATTTGTTATTTAATAATCTTAACAAAATTAGGATATTGTTAAAATTTCTTTTATTAAATGTTGAAATATAAATAATTGTATATTATAATTAATTAACAATATTCGGAGGATAAGTATGAGTTTCGAAGAAATGGAATATTTTTTATCAAATATCAAGTCCGTAATATCGTGCAAAGTAATGACCGATTCCAACAACGAAATTTGTGAAATACATGTTCTGGCGGATAACAGCAGACATACCAAACAAATAGCCAGAGATATACGTACGGCACTGCTTTCAAAGTTTGATACTGATGTTGATTATAAAATTATCAGCGTAGCACAAATCGAAAAAAACCTATCCTTCAATTCAGACTTCAGGCTTCTGTATGAAGGGTACGCAATTGAAACCGCTTCCGACAGAATTAATATAAAAACAAGATTTTCCTGGGACGGCAAGGAATATTACGGTGAAGCAGAAGGTTTTAAATCGGAGAAACAATCAATGCTGGTAGCGGCAAGATCCGTGCTGGATGCAATAAGACAAGCTTTTAGTATTGACTGCTTTATCGTCGAAGATTTACAATATTCAAGAATCATCGGAGAAGAAGTCGTCCTGGTAGCCGTCAATGAAATATTAAACGGAAAGGAAAATATTTTGATTGGGGCATCAATCATTGAAAACAATAAAATAGATGCCGTAATAAAAGCAACATTAAACGCAATAAACAGGAAAATCTGTTTATTGATAAAAGAGTGAATGACAGGGCTGACTTAATAAAAAATATTTTCTAGCGAAGCGAAACCTTCCTGTTCTGTTAGCGAAATGAGCAGAGAATCTCAGTGGAGGTTTCAAATGAAAAAATTATTACCTATAATAGCATCATTAGTTGCAATGGTATTAGCTGCCGGAGCTGGATACAGCTGGTTATAATAAACATAATTTAAAAACAAAGTCAGCCCTTCATAATAATAAAGGATGGAAAATGATTAATAACAAGCAAAATACAAAAGTTAACATTAAACTATATACCTACATAATTTTTCTTACCCTTACCGCAACAGTGCTGATGGTTTATTTATTTAATAACTACACGATAAATGACTATGTTTTGCTTGTTGCTTTTTCTGTTTTATCAGCGATAGCTGAAACATTTTTGATACCATTGCCGAAAATAGGTGCTGTATCAGTCAGCTTTGCCCTTACCTTTTCTGCAATACTATTGACCGACCCCTTGACGGCAGCCTTGATTTCAGCAATGGGAATGCTGTTAAGATGTCCCTATGTGGAAGGGAAAGGCAGGGTTCATATCTTTAATAATCCCATTTATAAAACCTTGTTTAATGTCAGCCAGTATATAATCAATACAGGCTTAGCCGCATTGATATATGTATATGTTGACGGAAAATTCAATTTCGGCTTTCAGTTCTTTAACCCTATTGCCAGTGTGGTATGCCTGCTTGCATATTTGTTTTTAAATTCATTTTTTATAGCAGTTTTAATGTCCATATTATTAAATGAGCGGTTGGCATATATTTGGAAGAACTACCTTTTAGGCTTTGTCAATATAGCTTTGGTAGGCTTGCTGGGCATTATAGTTGCCTTTTCCTACGATAGATTCGGAACCACGGGTATCCTCTTATTCTTTATTCCACTTATGTTTGCAAGGTATACCTTTAAGCTTTATTTGGACATGCGCAGGAATTATTTTGAAACCTTGAATGTTCTTGTACGTGCCATAGAAGCAAGCGACCCCTACACATCCGGTCACTCCATGCGTGTCAGCGCATATGCCGAAGCAATAGCAAGGCAACTTGGACTTCCCCAATCTAAAATTGACTTGTTGAAGAGCGCTGCCCTTCTTCACGACATAGGCAAAATAGGTATCGATAAAAATATACTCAATAAAAAAGGAAAATTAGAAAAAGAAGAATTTGAAACGATAAAATCCCACCCGGAAATAGGGGCGGCAATAATTGCGGATTTAAGTTATCTGTCGAATATTTCGGACATAATCAGGCATCACCATGAAAGAAACGACGGCAAGGGTTACCCGGACGGATTGGACCACGACAAGATACCCTTGGAAACATCCATACTCACCATTGCGGACGCATTCGATGCCATGACGACAAACAGGCCTTACAGGCCTTCCCTGAGTCTTGAATCAGCCCTTCAGGAAGTAATAGACAACGCGGGTACCCAGTTTAACCCGGATATTGTAGATGAAGCCGTAATAGCTTTAAAAAAAACATTTTTCAGATTAGCCGAAGAGAAGGAAGATTATGGTTTTTGAAATAATACTTTTTTCCATATTATCAATCATAACTGCAATAATAATTCTCTTGTTAAATAGAAGAAGCTTTGACTTAAAAAACTACAACCCGAATATAAGGGGCTGGAAAGTATTGATAACGGCAGCAGTAATAAAGATTACTGCTGAGTTTTTATTTAAGAAATTCACAGATGTAACCCTGCTTCGAATACTGTCTCTTAACTGGGTCATTTATTTCGGTCTTATTTATGTTTCAATATTAAACATAAAAAAATCTTTCATGATGCTGGTATTTTTAGGCACCTTGTTTAATTTTGCTGCGATTGCGGCAAATGGTTTTAAAATGCCCGTCTATGTATCAGACTTGCTTTCTGATGTGGAAGCAAAAAAAATGTTTCTTCTTTCCGGAAAAGACTTGGTCCACACCCTCCTTACCGAAGAAACCAGATTAAAATTCCTTTGTGATATTTTTACCCTCCATCCCCCCTATCCTTTTCCCAAAGCAATCAGTGTGGGAGATGTATTTCTCTTTGCCGGTGTTTTTGCCTTTTGGCAGGACTTGTTTTATGAAAGTTCAAGAGCCCGGGAAGATAAACCTGCAAATAATCAAAGAGGCTAAAACGGCCGCCCCATGGGACAAAAGGCCCACCTTTATGGTATACCTGTATTTCGAAATCCCCACCGAACCGAAATATACGGCACATATGTAAAAAATGGTTTCTGATGAGCCCATGATAACCGATGCACACCTTCCCACATAGGAATCCGGACCGTAATTATCTAAAATTGTCTGGAACACCCCCAAAGAGCCCCCGCCTGACAAGGGTTTTACTATAATAAGTGACAGTAATTCTGCCGGTAGCCCGATTAATGATATTACCGGTTTTAATATACCTGCAATAAAGTCTTCTGCTCCCGATTGCATGAATAAATTGATTGCAAAAATAACAGCCAATATGTAAGGAAATATTTTTAAGGCAGATTTGGCCCCATCCAGGGCTCCTTCCACGAAAGCCGAATATACATCTACACCCTTATATATCCCATAAAGCAATATTAAACCAATCAATGAAGGCAGTATCATATTTGATGCATTCATGGCTCCTTCCTTTCAAAATATTTGCCCGCCATTACAGCAACAAGGGTTGAAAATGCAGTCACTATCATGGTGGGGACCATGATTTCCGAAGGATTTAGAGAACCCGAATCAGCTCTTAATTTAATAATGTTTAAGGGTATCAGCTGGATTGAGGAAACGTTGATTATGACAAACATGCACATGGCCTTGGTGGCTGTTTTTTTGTTAGGGTTGGCCTTCTGCATTTCATCCATGGCCTTGATTCCAAAGGCAGTGGCCGAATTACCAGTTCCCAGGAGGTTGGCGGCTAATGTCAGCAAAATGGCATTTACGGCTTTCGGATTGCTTTCCGCATCCTTGAACAAATATCTTATCAAGGGTTTTAAGAAGCCTGACACTTTATTTAATATATCCGTTTTTTCCGCTATCCGCATCAAGCCGGTCCAAAAAGCCATAACTGAAATTAAATTCAGTATAAGATCCACCGATTTTTCTAATTCAAAAAAAAGAACATTTGTAACAGTTTCCGGACTATTATTAAAAAAAGAAAACAAAAGTCCCAGGAAGATTAATCCCAACCATAATTTATTCATAATATCCTACCTGCCATAATATTGTTCCTTTATCATCCTGAGCATCAGCACCTGTACTGTCATCCCAAACATCAGTACCTGTACTGTCATCCCGAACATCAGCACCTGCACTGTCATCCCGAACATCAGCACCTGCACTGTCATCCTGAGCGAAGCGAAGGATCTCATAATTTCCTTCGGGCTAAAACCCTCAGGATGAATAAGGGTATGGACCGTCAGTATAAGGGGACAAAAAATAAACAGACATATTAATTAATATGCCTGTCTTTATCATTAATTCATATGGATTATATGAATTCTGTCATATAATTCAAACTGTCCGTACAGATTCTCCGGATTTTACCCTTTCAACCTGTATCTCCAATACTTTCTTTGCTTCTGCTTTTGTAACTGTTATATCCAGGTCCTTGTATGCAATCTTCCCCCCCACTTCGGGTATTCCTTCGAACAACATGGTTACAAATCCGTTGACAGTTGTAATATCAAGGTCTTCGTTAAGCTCGATCCCAAAGAGGTCCAACATGTCATCTATATCGGCATTGCATGAAATCAGGTACTTGTCTTCGCCTATTTTTTTGAACCATTCTATTACCTGGTCATGTTCGTCCCATATTTCGCCCACCAGCTCTTCGATAATATCCTCCATGGTAATAAGACCTTCGGTTCCCCCGTATTCATCTATGACGATGGCCATGTGGGCTTTGGAAAGCTGGAGTTCTCTTAAAAGCTCGGAAATTTTCTTGTTTGGCGTAATGTAAATGGTTTTTGTTATATATTTTTTTAAGTCCTTTTCTTTTCTGTTTAAAGCCTGGTAAAAATCTTTCTCATGGAGAACTCCGATTATATTATCCATATCTCCCGAAAAGACCGGGAGTCTCGAATAACCGCTCAGAATAAACTTCTCCTTGATAGCGTCCAGACTTTCATTTTCTTCAATACCCACAATGTCAATTCTGGGGGTGTAAATGTCCTCAGCCACGGTTTCATTAAACTCGATAGCCGATCGGATTAAATCACTTTCATCCTTGTCCAGTACTCCTTCATTTTCTACTTCATCCAACATGGTTATCAATTCATCTTCATCTATGGATGGGTGTTCTTCGGCTTTAAAAACTTTGTAGGCTATTTTCTTCAGGCTTGCAAGGAGTAAATTGACAGGTGAACAAATCTTCATAAACAAGTTCACTAAAGGAGCACATATGATTGCAGCTTTTTCCGGAACCATATTTGCCAAGCCTTTGGGTACCAATTCACCTGCAACCAAGACCGTTAAAATTGCCATAAGAGTCGAAACTAAAATGCTGTTTTCTGTGAACAGTTTTGAAAAAATAAAGATTACCAATGATGCTGCCGTGATATTTAAGATACTTCTGAAAATTATTATGGTTAACATCAGGTTATCATAATCATCATCCAGCTTCAGAACCAAGTCTGCTTTCTTATTGTTAGCTGCCAAACCTTTCATTCTCGACTTGTTGAATTTTTGAAAGGCTGTCTCTGCAGCTGAAAGATATGCAGACATCAATAAAACAAGTATTAATATTGCGACCTGACTTATAGAGTCATCATCCATTTTTGTTGTACACTCCCAATTCAGATTATTACACCTATTACAACAATAGTATAATCGATGAAAATTAAAGTGTCAATTCTTTAAATTTGCCCCAATCCGTACCTTATCCTTAAACCGAGGAAAATATAGGCAAAGGATAAAAGCATAAAAAAACATATTATTGAAACAATAAAACTACTTCCTCAAAAATAGCTACGGTACATTTTTTATTAAAAAAAGTTTAAGGAAGGCTTAATTGATTTCTTTAAGTTTAGTGTTTATAGTCACAGTTGTAAGCAATGGAGGTATAAATTGTTATCGTTCATAAGTATGTTCAATTTAATAGTCTTTATTATATTTACGGCATTTTATTCTTATCAAATATACTATGTGTTTTTAGCCTTATTTAAAAAAAGCAAGGACTTATATGCTTCCAAATACCATAAATACGCTGTGGTTATAGCCGCAAGAAACGAAAGCGCCGTCATTGGTCACTTGATTAAGAGCATAGAAAAGCAAAACTATCCCAGGGACTTGTTGGATATATACGTGGTGGCAGACAATTGCACCGATAACACGGCTGAAGTGGCGAAAAACGCAGGTGCCCATGTGTTTGAAAGATTCAACAAGCACTTTATCGGTAAAGGTTATGCCCTTGATTACGCCTTTAAGAACATAATGAGCAAGAATAAGGGCTATGAAGCCTATTTCGTATTTGATGCCGATAATCTGCTGGACGAAAATTATGTCAGCGAAATGAACAAGGTCTTTGACAAGGGCTATAAAATTATAACCAGCTACAGGAATTCCAAGAATTATGATACCAACTGGCTGTCAGCCGGGTATTCCCTCTGGTTCTTGAGGGAAGCCCAGTACCTTAACAATCCCAGGATGATTTTGAATACCGGTTGTGCCATATCAGGCACCGGTTTTTTGGTGAGTGACGACATAATACGGAAAAACAAGGGCTGGAAGCACCACCTGCTTACGGAAGACATTGAATTTACAATAGATAATGCCATCCGGGGAGAAAAAATCGGCTACTGCGGCAATGCCGTCATTTACGACGAGCAGCCTTATTTATTCAGACAATCATGGAATCAAAGGTTAAGGTGGGCAAAGGGGTTTTACCAGGTATTTGCCAAGTACGGGATAGATCTGATAAAGGCCATATTTACAAAAAAAAGCTTTTACTGTTACGACATGTTTGTAACCATCATGCCTGCCTTGTTTCTTACCTTAATCAGCGTAGCCGTCAACCTGACTGTTTTTTTGTTAGGCTTGATAAGCATTGATACCTACCCCCGGCTGATGGAAGAAACTATTGGCGCCATACTCTTGTCCATCTTTAACTCCTACATGGTTCTGTTTGTATTGGGGCTGGTCACAACCGTCACGGAATGGAAGAAAATAAATGCTCTTCCCTTCAAAAAAATAAAATACATGTTTACCTTTCCCATATTTATTTTTACCTACCTGCCCATTTCTATAGCAGCCTTATTTAAATTCAAAAAAATTGAATGGCAGCCCATAAGCCACACCATAACAAAAACCATTGAAGAATTGCAGCAATAAAAAAATTTCGGGGACGGTTCTATTACTTCCGTCCCCAAAATTTTTATCTGTATTCCCTTGCAACGTATCCGCTTGTTGAAGCCCTTAACAAGCTTGAATAGCTGAGCTTGAAGCTGACTATATCTCCCACTTCATACTCTCTGTTTGACTTGGACACATCAAGTATCAGGTGGTCGGAGCTTGCTCCCAGGATGTCTATTTTTGAGTCAATGGGCTGAAGGCCATCCGGGTCTACATCCTGCCTTCCTACTGCCAATATTGCTCTCTTGATAATACCCCTGTCTTCATAAACAGGCTTATTTCCAAAAGCATCAACACCTGTTTCCCCTATGGGTACCGATTGCTTTTCTTTTAACTCGATGATTTCCGCTTCCAAGGTGAAAGCATCGTCAAAGAAATCTTTCAGCTTCTGGCTGTAGGCAGTTTCACCGCCCAAAAGGAAGGCCTCTCCAACACGCAAATTGTTGATTCCTTCCGGCAGTTCACCCTTCCCTATCAGGTGAATGGAACTTGAATTTCCCCCTGATATTATCTGTAATTTAATATCGAATTTCTTTTCAATCTTCCTTGCAATTTCAACAAGGATGGA
>Ga0255346_1000871_pt1 | contig 46126 bp, 22 predicted proteins | sample wastewater_treat_FD_194410 | JGI IMG/M metagenome (GOLD analysis project Ga0255346, IMG submission 194410) | Wastewater microbial communities from Lulu Island WWTP, Vancouver, Canada - plant22 | ecosystem: Engineered > WWTP > Wastewater > Unclassified | place: Canada: Vancouver, British Columbia...
CGAGATTTTCTCCAACGCGCGCCAGAAGGCCCGGAGCAATTCGGGACGATCGCAGTTGCGCAGAACATCCTGCGCGAATTGCACGATGTCGAGATTCAGGGTGACGAGATCGTTGATGTCGCGCACATCACCGTTGGCCAGCTTGGTGTGCAATTCTGCGTAGCGTTGCCGTCGCGCCACGACTTCGCGCCAGATTTCGGTGGGCAGCGCGTACTCGGGCGGCGCAGGCTTGTTCCATGCCTTGCGGCGTTCGATCAGATTGGGCCGGGTGACGTCCACGCCCCGTTCGATTTCCGGGGGCAGCGGCAACGGCGCTTTCAGCGGCGTGGGTGGCTGGCTGTGGATGTCCAGTTTGATGCCGTGCTTGATGGCCGGGTAGATGTAGCGGTCGGGATCGGCTTGCAGGAGTTGCCACACCGCGTTGTCGCCCGCGAACGCGGGTTTGCACGCCTTGCGGGCGGCGTCGAACAGGAAGGGGATGATCGTGTTGCGGCTCATGTAGCCGGTGATGTCCTCCTGCGTATAGTACGCGCCCATTTGTTTCTGGTTGATGTACTTCTCGAAGATGAAGCCGAGCACGTCCGGGTTGATCTCGTTATCGTCGCGCAGCGGGCGTTCGTCCAGATGCCATTGATATTGATCGAAATAATCGAAGATGCGCTCGAACGCGCGATCGGGAATTTGGATTCGACCGTAGGTTTGCTCGATGATGTGCGGCTCAAAAAAACCGCCATTCAAGTAGGGGATGCGGCCGAGCAGGTCCTGGAGTTCCGGAGAGCGGGCCTTGCCGCCCAGCCCTTCATGGAACAATCGCAACAGGAAGTAGCGGTAGAAAGAGTAAAATTTATCCCGCCCCTTTTCCTCCTGACAGCGCTGGAGCCGGTGGCGCAGGTAATGCGGGTCCCCATCCAGAAAGCCTTTGCGCTGGATGAAATAGACGAACATGAGGCGGTTGAGCATGACCGAACCGTACCAGGCGCGATCCGCCGCCACGTCAATGCCTTCCACGAACGTGAGGAAACGGGCATGCTCCTTTTTGAACTGGTCGTAGAAGCGTTTGGTGACGCGCTGCACATCGAAACCTTTGCCCGCGCCGGCGATCACGTCCACCAGTGTCAGCGTTTCTTCTTCCGCCAAGGTAAAGGCGATATTTTCCAGCTTTTGAATGAGCGCTTCGCCGGATTGGTTGCGGTACAGGGTATGTTCGCGGCAGGCCGTGGGTTTGCCGGGTTCACGTTTGACCCACTGCCAAATCTGGGTGGTCCGCGCCGCGTCGGTGAAAATGATCAGATGTTCATGCGCCGTCCGGGTGATTTGTTGCTCAATTTTTCGCCGCAACGCGTAAGCGGGGAGGCGTTCGCCATCCGGCGCGGAGAATTGGAAGGCCACCATGCCGCGTTTGTGGGCGATGGCCGGGAGCGTGTATGGCTGGCCATCCACGATGATTTCTGCTGGTGCGGGCGGGTGGTCCCAGCCCAGCCCTTCAATGAACAATTGCCGGAAATTGAAGTCGCGGAGGTGTTGCTGGATGCGGGGTTTGTTCATAGGTCGTCATCGGGAACGGCTTTGCCCCCCGCCCGATAGGTTTGATTCACAAAGTCCCATGGAGCAGATGATTTGCGGTTCCCGGGTTTGATCCTCCTCGTGGATGAGGCAAAGCCGGTCATCATCACGAAGCGCCAGCACCAGATCGGCCAGCTTGTCATCGGGGATGCCGGCGCGAAGTTGCCGGTTCAACGTATCCGTGGCGGACTGGCGCAGCGGAAAGCGATAGAGGTCTTCGAGGGCCCGGGCAAGTTGCGGGGTGTCGAACAGCGTGCCTTGGGCCGCGGCGGCGTACCGTTTCAGCCGTTCATAGGTACGGAAGCGGGCCCCGGAGGGTCGTCCCAACTGACCGCCCACCGTCTTTTCCTCCGCGACGATTTTCTCGACGCCTTTCCGGACCAGGCGATGGTGTTGTTCCATGCGCGGCAGCGCCGGAGTTTCGGGCGCGCACTCGGCGGCCCGGAGAATTTCAAACTGGGATTCGGTGACACTCTTGCCGTCGTTATCCACCCACGCCAGCGCATCGTTGCCCTCGGCGGTGCGCACATAGGCCAAGACCCCCGGCGGTTTCCCCGCCCGGGGTTGGTAAGGCCGCGTGGCGAACACCAGCGCGGGCAGTTCGGGGATGGTGTTTTTCAGATCTGGATCACGATTAATGGCGTTCTGCCAGATCTGATACGCGTAAGAGGCGAGGTCCACTTCGCGATCGTCATCGTCATCATCCAGGATTCCGGCTTTTTCGTGGTAAAGATCGAGCAACTTCTTTTTTTCTTTTTCATCCTCGAAGAATGCCTCGTCCGTACCAACAACCTCGGCGTTTTCGCGCAGGCGCTGGCGCACCCGCGAGCGCAACCGGATGAGGTTTTCGACGCCATCCGCCGGCAGAAACGAATAACAAAGGATTGCGGCCGCCTGCTGTCCGATACGATCCACGCGTCCCGCCCGTTGGACCAAACGGATGATGGCCCAGGGCAGGTCAAAATTCACGATGATGGCGGCATCCTGCAGATTTTGGCCTTCGCTCAAAACATCCGTGGCCACCAGCACGCGCAATTCATCGCCCGGGGCGATCGTATCGCGTTTGTGGTTGCTGACGGGACTGAAGCGCCACGCGCAGGCGGTGGGGTCTTCGGATTCACCCGTGACCCCGGCGAGGGACCGCACCCCAAGCCGGGCCAATTCACGGGTCAGGTAACGGGCCGTATCGGCGAACTGGGTGAAGATAATGACCTTTTCGGTTGGGTGGGTCCGGGTGAGCAGCGTGTGGAGGGCGCGGAGTTTGGCGTCCTGACCGGGATGCCAATCCCCGGCGTGTTTCAAGACCCGCAACAGCCGGTCTGCATCCTTCTGCAAAGCGGCGCTCAAAGACGCCTCGAACAGGCCGGGGCGTAACCATTTGAACCGCGTTTTGAACTGGTGGGCGTATTGCGCGTAGATCTCCGCCGCCCGCGCCTGGTAATCTGCCGCGTGGCGCAGCTTCAGTTTGACGGCGGGCTGGAAATCCCCGTCTTCCGCCTCAAGCAACTCGGCGTCGGCACTGGGATCATCCACGTCTTCATCGTAGTTCCCGGCATCCAACAAGCCCGCGTCCTGGGTGCCAATGGGCAACGGCAAGTCCTGCGCCAAGGCATGCAGGAAGATGTAATTGCGCAGGATATGGCGCTCGATGGATTGCTGGAATGCCTCGCCACAACTTTCCAGCCGCTTGAACAGGTTCGTGCGGCAAAAACCTTTCAACCGTTGCCCCGCGCGGTTCAAGTCCTGAATCTGCTCCGCTTCGGCCTTCGTCGGCGGTGGGTGCGGGCGGGCGGCAATGTAGTTTCCCAACCCGTAGCGCGGCAGGACGAGCGCGTTGATCGCGGTAACCACCTTGGGGGCGTAGAGGCGGGCGTACTGATCGTTGGCGTCCTTGTCGTTGACTTCAAACTTGACCGTCTTCGGCTTGCGCTCGGGGAAATAGGAGCGCGTCCCATCGGGGAAAGTCAGGAATTTCCGGCCGTTGACCGGATCGCGCGTGGCGTAGTTCTCCTGAATGAAGCTGCGGGTGCGCCGCACCATGAACAGGCGCATCAATTCGCGCCAGTCATCGGTGTGCGGGCTTTTTTCAAATGCGGCCAGCGAACGGACCGGGCATTGGTGCTGGCGCAGAAAGTCCGTTTCGCCCAGCTCCTTGAGCAGCCGCTCCGGCCGAATGCCCAGGTCCCGGTCTTCGGCAATGAACAAGCGAAGCTGGTTGGATAAGTCGAGGTACGTTTTGTTGTACGGCGTCGCCGACAGCATGATGCAGCGGCTTTCGTTTTCTTGGATGTACTCCTGAATGGCCCGGTAGCGCTTGCCCGCCCGGTTGCGCAGGTTGTGGCTTTCATCCAACAGCACCACGCGGTAGCGCCTCAAGTTGGGCAATTCGTGGATGACCCGTGTAATCGGAAGCACCTTGGCCAGCAGCCGGTACTCATCAACGTAATCCTGCCACATCTTGGTCAGGTTCTTCGGGCAGATGATGAGCGTCTCCGTCAGGTGATCCTCTTGGAAAATCTTGGCGACGGCGCTCGCCATGAGCGTTTTGCCAAGCCCAACCACATCGCCGATCAGCACACCGCCGCGTTTGTTCAAGTGATGCGCCGCGATCTTCACCGCCGCGATCTGGTAGTCGAACAGGCGATGACCAAATTCCGGCGGGATGCGGAATTCCGCCAACCCGGCGCGGGCCTCCTGCGCCAGATGGTAGGCGATTTTGATGTAAATGTGATAGGGTGGAATGAGCGTTTCCCGCGCCCAACTGTGCTCAAGGATCTGAACCAGTTCGGCGGAGATGTCCACGCACCAGTGGTCGTTCCAGCGATCCTCAAACCACTGGGACAGCTTCACGCCCGCGTCGTGATCCATCACATCCACGTTCAGTTCCCCCTGATGGGCCAGACCGGAGAGCGTGAGGTTGCTGCTGCCAACGTAGCCAACAATGGGATTGACCGGGTCGGATCGAAAGCAGAGGTACAATTTGGCATGCAACGGGTGGCGGAGATAGAGTTTAACCACGACCTTCTTCGCTTTGAGTTGACGGGCCAACCGCCGCAACCCGACCTCGTCGGCGTTGGACGGAGCACCGCAGCAGAGTTGGGCGCGGAAATCCTCCGCCAGCCGTTTCTTGAGCCGGAGGGCGGTTTGGTTGTCGAGCCCCTTCGGCTGCTTGGCAAGGCCCACGAGGGCGCGCAGTTCGTCCTGGGGCAACTGCTGCATTCCAACCAGCAAGCGGCACTGACGGCCCGCCTCGCCGTCCCATCTCTCAATCAGGTCATCAATCGCTTTCCAGCCGCGCAAATTAAAATAGCCGACGCTAAAGTCTGCCCGATCGGATACCGCCAGCGTTTGTTGCAGTGCCGGAAGCAGTGAATCCTCGATGTTATCAAAAATGCGGGGCATTGGTGCGCTCCTTTTGGTTCAGGTTGCTTCGGCGAGACCGCTCGGGTTCAACGGGCCCGGAACATGCCCCCCGATTGCTCTTTTGATCTCGGTCTGAGAAAGGTTTGCTCATCGCCGTAAAAGCACTAGGCCTTGATCTTAGAAATTTTACTGACAATCGGCAAGAAAGGGTTGCCCGGCGCGGGCCGGGCGGATTGTTGCCTTGATGACGGCGCCGCCGCGCGCGGCGTTGGATGGGCGTGGCGGGCCACGGACGTACAACCGGCGGCGGGGGATTTCCCCCCGCCGCCGTTGTGTGATCCCGATCCGGCAATGCCGGCGATTTTCTTACAGTTTGATCCGGTAGAACTTCCGCACCGCGCCGGGCGTGACTTTGTAATATGGCGCGACAGCGCCGGGCACCGGCGTGTACTGGCCGTTGACCTCGTCCGCCTGTTCCAGCGTGCCGGCCTGCCAGATCAATTCGAGCTCGGGTCCGGTGGGGATGATTTGCAGAGTGGCCGGACCGTAGGTGTCAAAACTCTTGCCCGCAGTGGTGGCCACCGTGTAGATGGATTGAACTTCGTAGGCCGAGAGCGCCCGGCGCCAGCGACTACACCCGACAACGCTCCGTGGGTTCCGTACGCCGGATAATTGGTGATTTGCACGGAAGGAGTCGCATGGAGCAAAGCGGACCAGACCACTAAAATTGCGGTCATTCCAAGGCGACAACCGAAGAATTGCCAATCAGCATGCAGCAATAGTTTAGCCGGAACGATGCAGTTGATCCAAGTGGAACGGCCAACCTGGCCGTTCTGGGCGGCAACCTGCCGCCCAGCCGAGCGCACGGAGACCGCACACCATTTGGTTCGCACGCTTTGCGTTCAGCTGTCGGGCTGGCAGCCAGACAGAACGGGCCAGTGGCCCGTTCCACCCAAACTCCAATCGAATCGTTCCGGCTTAGGAAGGAACAGCCCACTCAAGCAACTGCATATGCTTGGCAGTTCGGTCGGACCTTGATTGCCCTTGGGTCCAGTGGCACGCTGGGCGCGTGATATTCAAGCAGCTCGCTTTTTACCGATTTCCTTCCGTACTTAACGCGCTTACAAGTTTGCACGGCGCATGAATGCTGAAGCTCAACGTCTCGCCGCGGCAAATGCCGGTAAAGCCAACTGGCGCGCCTGGGGACCTTACCCCGCCGACCGGCAATGGGGCACGGTGCGTGAAGATTATTCTCCGAACGGAACGGCGTGGAAATATTTTCCGCACGACCATGCCCGCAGCCGCGCTTATCGCTGGGGCGAAGACGGCATCGCCGGCATCAGTGACGAACAATGCCGTCTCTGTCTGGCTCTCGCACTGTGGAATGGAAAGGATCCGATCATCAAGGAGCGGTTCTTCGGACTGACCAATCACGAGGGCAATCACGGCGAGGACGTCAAGGAACTGTATTACCACCTCGACGCGACGCCCACGCATTCCTACTTGAAGCTGCTCTACAAATATCCGCAACGCGCCTTTCCCTACGACGAGTTGGTGCAGGAAAATGCGCGCCGCAAAGCGGATCCGCAAGCGTCCGAGTATGAGTTATTGGATACGGGTATCTTTGACGATGACCGCTATTGGGATGTCTTCGTCGAATACGCCAAGGCGGCGCCCGACGACTTGCTCATGCGCGTCACGGCTTGCAACCGCGGTCCGGACGTCGTGCGCCTTTATTTGCTGCCCCAACTCTGGTTTCGCAACACCTGGAGTTGGAACCAGCAAACCGCCAAACCGACTTTGTTGCTGACCAACCGCGGCGCGCTCACGGCGCGTCACGCTGAGCTGGGAGAATTCCGACTGTTCATGGAAGGTCAGCCCGAAGTGTTGTTTTGCGAAAATGAAACCAACCTGCGCCGACATCACGATCAGCCGAACGCCAAAGGTGCGTTCAAAGACGCGTTCAACGAATATCTGATCCACAGTGATAAAACCGCCGCCGATGCCTCGCAAACCGGCACGAAGGCCGGAGTTCTCTACCAACTCTCAGTTGCCCCCGGTCAATCGGCGGCAATCCGCCTGCGTCTTGTCGCTGCCAGCGCGCAACCCGGTTCGGCGTCCAACCGCAATGCTTTTGCCGACTTCGACGAAATTTTAACGCAACGGCAATCGGAAGCGGATGATTTTTACGCGGAGCTGCAAAAAGAAATCACTGATGAAGATGAGCGGCGGATACAGCGACAGGCTTTTGCCGGACTGATCTGGTCGAAACAGTTTTACTATTACGACGTGCGCGACTGGCTGAACGGCGATCCCGGTCTTCCCCCACCGCCGCCAGCGCGCAAGCAGGGGCGCAACGCGGAATGGACGCATCTCAACAATTCCACCGTCATGTCCATGCCGGACAAATGGGAATACCCGTGGTACGCGACTTGGGATCTCGCTTTTCATTGCGTGCCGTTGGCTTTGGTGGACGCGGAATTTGCCAAGGAGCAACTGATCCTCATCACGCGCGAATGGTACATGCACCCCAACGGCCAGTTCCCCGCTTACGAGTGGGAATTTGGGAACGTCAACCCGCCGGTCCACGCCTGGGCGGCCTGGCGCGTTTTCCAGATGGATCGCAAACAGCGGCGCACCCGGCATCCGGACGATCCGGGCGACATTGCCTTCCTCGAGCGCGTTTATCACAAGCTGCTGTTGAATTTCACCTGGTGGGTCAATCGCAAGGATGCGCAAGGGCGCAACATCTTCCACGGCGGCTTCCTCGGACTCGACAACATCAGCGTGTTTGATCGCAGCGCGCCCCTGCCCACCGGCGGCACGATCAGTCAAGCGGACGGCACGAGCTGGATGGCCATGTATTCGCTGAACCTGCTCCGGATCGCCCTCGAACTGGCGCAGCACAACCGAGTTTATGAGGACATTGCGACCAAGTTCTTCGAGCATTTCCTCGCCATTGCCGAAGCCATCAACGCCAGCGACACCGGCATCGGGTTGTGGGACGAAACCGACGCATTTTATTACGACGAACTGCGCACCCCCGAAGGGCGCGAAATTCCGCTCAAAGTGCGGTCCATCGTGGGATTGATCCCGCTGTTTGCCGTCGAAACCCTCGAACCCGAATTGCTCGCCAAACTGCCGGACTTCACGGGACGCATGGAGTGGTATCTCAAGTATCGCCCGGACCTGGCGCGATTGGTTTCACGATGGCAGGAGCACGGATTGGGCGAGCGCAATTTGTTGTCGCTCCTGCGCGGTCATCGCATGAAGTGTTTGTTGCGACGCATGCTGGACGAAACTGAATTCCTCTCCGATTACGGGGTGCGGGCGCTCTCAAAAATTCATGCGCATCAACCATTCCGACTTGAATGCGGCGGAATGATGCATGAAATCACCTATTGGCCCGGTGAGTCCCGCGGCAATCTCTTCGGCGGCAATTCAAACTGGCGCGGACCGGTGTGGATGCCGATGAATTTTCTCATCATTGAGTCGTTGCAAAAATTTCATCATTACTACGGCGACGACTTCAAAATCGAGTGCCCGACCCACTCGGGAAATTTCACCACTCTGAAAGGAGTGGCGGAAGAGATCACGCACCGACTCTGCCGGCTGTTATTGCGCGATGCCAACGGTCAACGTCCCGCCTTAAACAGCCATCCCAAACTGCAACACGATCCGCACTTCAAAGATTACCTGCTCTTTCACGAGTATTTCCACGGCGACACGGGCCTCGGTTTGGGCGCGTCCCACCAAACCGGCTGGACCGGGCTGGTGGCCAAGTTGTTGCAGCCGCGGCGGCACGATCCGCCCGTCGAACCCCGCTCCGCTCGGCCGCAGAAACAGAAAACCCGACGGAGCAAAAGCAAAGTTTGAAGTGGTTACGGGCTATTTCTCGAAGTAAAACGTGGCCACTTTCCGCGCCAACGTGGTCGCGATTTGTTCGTCCGTGTTCGTCAGCACGATGACGACCAGGTCGTCATCCGGAAAGCGTTGATGGGCAGATTAAAAGTTCGAGGAACTATCGGCAAGAAAGGGTTGTCCGGCGCGGGCCGGGCGGATTGTTGCCTTGATGACGCGCCGCCGCGTGCAGCGTTGGGTGGTCGCGGCGGGCCACGGATGTACAACCGGCGGCGGAGGATTTTCCCCCGCCGCCGTTGCACGATCCCGATCCGGCAATGCCGGCGATCTGATTACAGTTTGATCCGGTAGAACTTCCGCACCGCGCCGGGCGTGACTTTGTAATACGGCGCGACGGCGCCGGGCACCGGCGTGTACTGGCCGTTGACCTCGTCCGCTTGTTCCAGCGTGCCGGCCTGCCAGATCAATTCAAGCTCGGGCCCGGTGGGGATGATTTGCAGGGTCACCGGGCCGTAGGTGTCAAAGCTCTTGCCCGCAGTGGTGGCCACCGTGTAGATGGATTGAGCTTCGTAGGCCGAGAGCGCCCGGCGCCAGATGCCCACATCATCCATCTCCAGGACCGCCGCTTCGGCATAAGCCGTTGAGGGATCCTGCCCGATCGTCAGGTAGTAGTAGGAATCCAAGTCCCCCACGCCGACCATGGACCGCACATCCACTTCCACGCCGTCCAAGTAGGTGACCGCGTTGCCGGAGCGATCAAACGAATGCACCAGGAGATGCCACTGGCCGTCGTTGATTTGATCGGTGTTGTAACCGGTGCCCAAATCATCGCCCGTGTCCGAAATGGCCCCGAGATAATACGACCAGGTGCCGGTTTCCCAACCGGGGGCGAAGGTCAAGCCTTGTTGTCCATACGAATTCCAAGCCGTGGCCAGGAACGGCAGATCCCCCGGCGTGCCCGTGAACCGCACCCAGTACGACACGGAGAAGTCCACGTCGGTGCTGAATTGGAAGTCCGGATGCGCCGCATAGGTCGCCGTATCGTAAACCTGGAGGTGGTTGAAGGTGGAGCTGCCGGGATCCGTCACCAACCGGACGGCTTTGCCCAACGGTCCGGGCACGAACGTCGGCGGGCTGCTGCTCACCGCATCGTGGCCGCGTCCGGAGGAATCGTTGAAGTTGTCTTCGAACGCCAGGTGTAACACGAGGTCGTTGGTCAGATTGCAGAATTGCGCCGGGGGCATCACGGCGAGCCGCACCGCCGCGCTCCGAATACCGCCGATGCTGTTGGTGACGGCCAATTCATAATTGCCGTTGGCGGCATAGGGCGCATCCGGAATAACCAGCGCCGCGCTCGTCGCGCCGTCCAGCAGCGCGCCATCCTGGTACCATTGATACTGCAACAGCGGGCTGCCGCCAACCTCGGCGCTGAGCACCACGGGTGTGCCCACGGCCACCGATTGGGGCGCCGGTTCGCGCCGGAAGAAGGGCTTGGTGTCGCTGCCGTACAAGCCCAAGCCATAATGCGAGGCGATCTGTTCGGGCGTCAGCACTTTGTCATAGACCGCCACTTCGTCAATGGCGCCGTCGAACCAGTAGAGCGTGGGATCGCCGGGGGGCGGCGTATCAAACTCGTTGCGGCCCGCGCCGATGCGGAGCGGGCGCAAGGTATTGGGCGCGTACCCGATCATTTGCGTCCCCACGAGCTCGCCGTTGACATAGAAGTACTTGGTCTCCCCGTCATAAGTCGCCACGAGATGAGTCCACTCATCCAACGCGACGGGCGGCCCGTCCAGAACCCGCCAACCGGCACCGTCGCCGACCCAGAACGACCAGTTATTCCCCGCGGTGGCGTAGATGATAAAGCCGTTCGAAAATCCGCTGCCCTCGTCCCGGGCGGAAATCAGCGCCCGATAATTCCCCTGCCGGCCCATGACCTTCGCCCAGGCTTCCACCGAGAAGATGGCCGGGTTGAGGTTGGGATGATACGGCACGTCAATCCGGCTGGTGAAGCCGTCGCAGACTATCGCCGTATTCGGATCCCCGGCCAAGGCGCCCTCCTCGCCAAAACTGACGGAGTCGTTGGCCTGGCCCGCGTGCCCTCCCCACACATCGTAAACCACCGGGCCCGCCGATTCTCCCAGTCGGTAGAAGGCAACCGGATCATCCGCGACCACGGCGGCCGGATACCCTGACGGGGTGGAAACCGTGAGCAGTGCCGAATGGCTTTGGACGTTGCCCGCGGCGTTGGCGACGGTGACCGAGTAGGCGACTCCATTTTGGGCCAGGGTCACGCCGGGTATCTCCAGCCACGCATTGGTGGCACCGGGAATGGCCACGTTATTGGCCTTCCAAGCGTATCCCAGCGGCAGACTGCCGACCGCCTGCACTTCAAACCGGGCGGTCCCGCCCACGAACACCTGGCTCGGCGCGGGATGCTTCACAATTTCCGGCGGCATTAATCCAAACCGGGCCGAGTAGAGCGAGGCGATTTCATCCGGTGCCAGCGCCCGGTCAAACACCGCCGCTTCGTCCAGCATGGCGCTGATGGATTCCGGATTGCCAGGATTGGGGTTGCTCCCCAATTGCAGCGGCATGACGGAGGGCCGGATGGCGCCCACCGTGCCGCTGTTGGCCAGCGTTCCGTTGATGTACAGGTAAACCAGGTGATTGCTGCGGACCGCAGCCAAATGATACCACTTATCACTTTCCAGACTGGCCACGTTGGCGTCCAAGTCCACAACACCAAAGGCCGTGAACCGCAATTTGGTCATGCCATACAGCCCGAAACCAAAGCCACTGCTCGCGTTGGTCGCCGTCGCGGCTTGCCAGTTCGAGAAGATGCGCGCCGCGGTATTGGCGGCGACCGGCGTCGTGACCTTGACAAAAGTGGTCAGCGTAAAATTCTGGAAACCGGAAAACCCGAACGGGGTCGTTTCCAAGGTCTGCACGCCAGCGCCACCGCCCCACAGGGAAACGGCGCCGTCGTCATCGGCCATAATTCCGCCCGGAGACTGCCCTTGGACCGCACCCACATAGAGCGCCGGATGCCCGCCCCAATAATCGAACGCCAGGGGGCCGGATGCTTCGCCAAGCCGCCAGTAAGCCAGCGGATTCAACCGGATGACTTGGGCGGCATAGGTGAAGTTGGGCGGCGTGAGGACCTTCAATTGCGCCGGATCGCTGAACACGGAGCTAACCGGGTTGGCGGCCATCGCCCGGAATTGGGCGCCCGCATACGACGGCTGCACGTTCGGCAGCGCCAAAACGGAGCGCGTGGCGCCGGCGATGTTCACCGTGTTGGATTGCCATTGGTAGGTGATGGGTGGCGTATTCGAGGCGATCACAGGAATGCCCGCGGTGCCGCCCGCATAAACCGGCACCTCGGCCGGCGCATTCAACGTGAACTCCGGCCCCATTGCCGAAAGAATATCCACGTTAACCCATTCGCTCTCGGCGCCCCCCGCGGCATTGGTGGCGGTCAGGTAGTAATATCCGGCCTCCGCCGCGCTGGGGGACGACAGATTCAAAATCAGGTTCGTCGCGTTGGGGACGGGCGTCATGGTGAGGTTATCCGACGACACCCGATACCACTGCAACTGCATCGGCAGACTGCCCGTGACCACACAACTGACCCGGATCGGTTGCCCGGCCCACCCCGCGATGTCTGCCGGGGGTTGCTGCTGAATTCCGGGAGCGGCGGTGACCGGCGGGGGGTTGCCCGTCGCCGCCCGATAATGCGCGATCACTTGCTCGGGCGATAAAACTCCTGGATACACGGCCACTTCATCCACGCCCCCCTGCCAGTGGTACTGGCCGAAATTCACTTCCGAACTGCCGGCCCCAATCCGCAGGGGATTCGCCTGGCTGGGCAAAGTCAGTCGGTCCGCCAGACCCCGCGCCAGGCGTCCATCAACGTACAAAGCCAGAATCCGATTCTCATCGTCATAGGTGGCCACCAAGTGCGTCCACTGGTTCATCACCACATCCGGACCGCCCGCATTGACGGTATTCCACACGGTGCCGCCGCCGGTCCAGAATTCCCAACGCGGCAAGTTGCCGGAGGGCGCCGCATAAAGGATGAATCCCTGATTGGTATAGCCCGCGCTATAACGGCTGGTCACCGGCGATTGATGCACATTGGCCCAGGAATCCAGCCGCGCCCAACATTCCACGCTGAAGCTCGCCGTGTTCAGGTCCGCGTGATGCGGCACGCTAATCATCCCGCCCATCGGCAAGGAATAAGCCGGCCCCACCTGGATAAATTCCATCGCCGTATCGGGATCGCCCGACAACGGGGAGGCCAGTCCGCCCCGGACACTACCTTCCGCGCCAAACACGGCCCCATCGGCCACCGCACCCAAAGACCCGCTGTTGGCGATGACGCTGGTGGACTGGACTTTTTTGGGCTCGTTAAGCCGCCAATAGCCAATGGGATCATCCGCCAAAATCACCGCGGGATAACCCGGGCCATTGGTCAGCGCGGCATAATAATGCGCGGCAATCCGTTCCGCTGAAAGCACGCTGGCGTACACCGCCGGTTCATCAAGCACCCCGGTAAACGCCTCCCCGCCCGTGGCGGTGCGCCCCAAGGTCAACGGGTTGGCCGTGGTGTTAATTGTGGCCAGGGGTTTCACCGCCCCCAGTTGCTTCCCGTTCAAGTAGAAGGTGACGTTTCCAACCCCGCGGGTCACGGCGACGTGATACCACTGGTTGCTGACAAACGCGGCGGGCGCGGCATCCGAGTTGACATCGGCGACGCCAAAAGCCGTAAACCGCAACTTGTCGTCGCCGAAGAAGGTCAACCCATAGCCCTGGCCGCCTTGAGCGTTGGACATGAGCCGCTGGCTGCCTGTGGGCACGGACATCGGCTTGGCCCAAATCTCCAAAGTGAAGGGCTGGTCTTTGCCATCGCCGGTGAAGTTGAACGCCGCCGGACTGCCGAAATAAATCCGGCTCACCTCGGGGCTATTCCAAAAGTGCATCGCCCAATCGTCGCTGCCCACCAGCGCGCCGGCTTCTTCCCGGCCCACATAGCCGATGAACTCACCGTTGGCGGCAGCTCCGAGGCTCCCGCGGTTGGTAACCTGAATGTCCGCCAGCGTCACCGGCTTCTCACTGAGTCGCCAATAACCCGAGGGATTGTCAGCAAGGATGGTGGATTGATAATCCGCCTTGACCCAGGCGGTGGATAACACCCCCGCCAGAATGGCGCAAAGGGTGCAAACGGAACGAGCGCTTGATTTTTTCATGATACGGGACTGGTTGCTTGGGTTCTCAAAAAACGCGTTACGATGGCATTGTAAATACTTGTCTGATCCAGTCAAGGATTTTTAAGATTTATAACCACCTAATTACCAGCATGTTATGAAAAGACTGGGGACACAGGGTGAAAACGGGCTTCGGGTCCGCCAGGGAACAACCGTTAGTCCTGATGAAGGGGCCGGTTAGCGCGTCAAGAAGGCGCGGCGTCCGGCGGGAACTTCCGGTGAGTGGGTTATGCCGGATCGGCTACGGGCGGTTTGATTAACGCGACCACCAACCGGTCCGGTCGCAAATACTTCGCCGCCGCCGCCTGGACCTCCGCTTGAGTGACCGCCTCGAGGCGCGCATCTTCCGCGTCGAAATTGGCGTAGCCCAAACCGTAGAGTTCATCGAGCGCGGTCTGCATGGCCAACCCGCCTAAATCCTGGCGGGCAATCTTTTTTTGTCCCAGGAGTTTGGCCTTGGCGCGCTGCAACTCGGCAGCGGTCACCCCCTCAGTGCGCAGTAATTCCGCCTCGGCCAGCAATTCCGCCTCCACCCGCGCGGCGTGACGGGGTTCCGTGCCCGCATAAAAATAGAAGCACCCGGGCGCCAACCCCATGAAGTTTTGCGCTCCGACGTAATAGGCCAGCCCCAGTTTTTCGCGAATGCGCAAAAACAGCCGGGACCCCAGATCGCTGCACGTCGCCTGCAGCAACTCGAGCGCATAACGATCCTCATGCCGCAACGTCACCCCCGGCCAGCCCATGACGAGCACGGCTTGTTTCTTATCCCGGGTTTCGGTCACGCGCCGCAGGGAGTCCGGAGGGGACCACAGGTTGTCCGGCAACGCGGGGAGCGTCGTCCCACGCCGCCAGTCCCCAAAGGCTTTCCTCACGGCGGTGCGCACTTGACGCGCCGATATGTCGCCGAAGATGGCGAGCACACAATTGTTGGGCACCGCCAGCCGGCGATGGAAATCCTGCAAATCCGCGCGCCGGATGGCCGCCAAGCTGGTCTCCGAGCCGAGCAAATCCAATCCGTAACCCGCGCGACCAAACAACGCGCGGCGCATGGCTTTGCTGGCGCTGCGCAGCAGCTCGTCCTTTTGCGCGCGAAGCTGGGCGACTTGCACTTCGCGTTCCCGGCGCAACTCCGCCACAGGAAAGGTTGGGTGCAACAACACGTCGCGGAGCAGATCCAGTCCCGTGGCAAAATCCTCGCGGAGAACCTCGGCGTTTACGCCAAAACTGTTGTGCCCGCCATACCCGTCCAAGCTGCCGCCGACGGATTCAATTTGGCGGGCAATCTGTTCCGCGGAACGACGGCGGGTGCCTTTGGGAAACAAACGGCCCAAGAGTTGCGTAATACCGTTGTTGGCTGCGGTTTCGGCCAGCACGCCGCCTTGGAATACCGCGCGCAGTTCGACGAAAGGTAACCGATGATCCTCCTTGATCAGCAGCCGCAATCCGTTCGGCAGCTCCACCTTTTGGATCGGATGCTGGGTGGTGACTTCCGCGCGATGCGCGGTTTTCGGCGAACCGCCATTGGGCAGCAACGCATACAAGGTGCGGTTCTCCGCCGTCAGATACTCGCGGGCCACGCGCTGCAGATGGGCGGGCGTGACGTGTTTGACCGCCGCCAGGTAGCGCTCGGCGAAATTCAAATCATTCGCGGCCAGCCAGCTTCCGCCCAGGTTTTGCGCCTGGCCCGCCATGGTTTTGCGCGTGGCCAGGGTGGCGGCGACAAACTGTTTGACCGCCTTGGCCAGTTCGGCGGCGGGCACGGCGGTCCGTTTCATCCGCTCCACTTCCGCCAGCAACGCGCCGCAGGCCGGAGTGAATTTGTCCGCATCCACCACGGCGCTCAGCCCCAACAACCCGGGATGGCCGGGACTGTAAGTCCAGGCGTCCACGGAATGCACCAGTCCCCGGGTTTCGCGGACGCGTTGAAACAAACGCGAACTGCGCCCGCCGCCCAACACCACGGCCAGGACGTCCAAGGCCGGGACGTCGGGATGGCGCAACTCGGGAATGTGCCAGGCAAAATGCAGGTGCCCCAATTCCACCGGGGCTTCCTCTACGATTTCCCGGGCCGCCGTCTGCCGGGGTTCCGCCGGCAACACCACGGGCGGCAGCGCGCGGGCTTTGGTACGGGCGTAAGCCTCCCGGATCTGGGCAATTACCTCGCTCGCGCGCACGTCGCCGGCAACGACAAAGAACACATTGTTCGGCGCGTATTTTTCGTGATAGTAACTCACGATGTCGTCGCGCTTCAGTTCGTTGAAAATATCCGGATACCCGATGACCGTGTAACGATATGGGCTGCGGGTGTAGGCGGTTTCAAACAACCGGCGGCCGGCGCGCTGGTGCGGATCGTCCTGGCCCATGTCCATTTCCCGCCGGATGACCTCCTGTTCCTTGACCAGTTCATCCGCGGGAAGCGTGGCGTGTTGCATGATGTCGCAGAGGATGTCCACAGCCACCCGCGCGCCGGTGTTCGGCACGTCAATGTAATAGACGGTGCGGTCAAAGGAGGTGTAGGCGTTCATGTGCCCGCCAGCGGCCTGGACCTCCTCGTCAATCTGTTGTCCCGACCGCGTGGCAGTGCCTTTGAACAACATGTGCTCCAGCACATGCGATAAACCGGCCCCCAGCCAGCGGCCTTCATGGATGCTGCCCGCCATGCACCAGGCCTGGGCCGAAACCACCGGCGCGCTCGCGTCCTCGCGGACAATGATGGTCAGCCCGTTGTCGAGCGTCACCAGCGTGGTGCCGGCGGGAATGGCGACCAGCGGCGCGGAACGCGTCCGGCCGCCGTTACGGGACTTGCGAGGACGGGAAGGTTTGGCCACGGACGGAGGTGTCAGGAACGGGGCGTGCGCGATCCAGACGGCGAACCCGCCCGTCGGCTGGGCGGCAGAAAGGGCGACCGAAACGCCTCGTTGAAATCATAACCGCCCTCGAAATCGGCCCGGCTGTCTTGCTCGGTTTTCACCAACTGCCCGGCCTCCACCAGATTAAAGACAATTTCCCCGAAATCCCGGCAGGTCCGGATGTTCCATTCCTCAAACACCGCCAGGGTCATTGGTCCAAACTGCTTCATCGCGTAACCGCGAATGCCGTTGAGCAGTTCCTGGCCGGTGATGTGCCGCGCTTGATTGCGATTGGCCTTGGCCACACCCTTTTGCGTGTATTCCAAGGCCTCGCGCACAAAATCATACGCATCGTACGGATAGCGCGGGTCGCGCTCCAGGATGCCATTCAATGTCTCTTCAAACGATACTTCGTGCATTTCACTCTTCCACTTGTGCCCCCACCACCGGAGGCGACTGTGCCAGGCGCCAGGTTTTCACCGCCCAACCGACGAGCAGCAATCCAATGATCGCACACAGCACCAGTTGCTCCTGTTTGGTCAGGTGCCTCATGCGGGAGAATGTAATGGAACTAAGTGGCCACCGCAACGCCGTGAAATCAGGGAAAATCCACGCAACACCTGTCCCGGTCCCCGCCAGAAAAGCCGCCGGGAAACCAAATCCTTGACAGGCGCACCTCCGCCTCGTTCCCTCCTCTCTGACATGGCAAGTCTGCAAACCCAGACGCCCGCGGCACAACCATCTGCACGGCGACGATCGAAATTCAAGCATCCATGAAACGATTCATTCCCAAGTTCATCTTCGGCGGGATTGTTGGCGTAATACTGGCCACCGCCACCCATGCGGATCCGTCTTCGGCCACTGCGGTTACGTTTGACCTCGGCACGGCCAGGCTGGAAATCTCCGCCACGAACCCAACCGCCACCTTGCAATTCGCCGATGGCTCGCGCTGGGCGAGGACTGGGCAATCGGCGTTTGAATTGGAAATTGGCGGCGCGTTGCATCGGGCGGAATCCGTCTCGCGGTCCGGTGACCGCTTGTCCGTGCAGTTTGGTGCGGTGGGGAGCGCAGAATTTCAGGTCACCCCGAACAGTGGCTTCGCTGTGTTTCGTTTGACGCGATTGACCACCACGCAGCCGGTCACCCGATTCGGTTTGTTCGAGTTGGGCGCACCCCGCGCCGGACGATTGTTCGGCACCCTCAATGGGGTGGCGCAGGACGGGAACTTTGCGGCGTTGATGGCCGCCAAACCAAACGTCCACGCGTTCAACCGGCAGGCGGGCGGCACGCGCGTGGATCGCGCGGGTTGCCATCACAATTTTGTGCCCGTGACGGAAGCGCGGGTGGGTCGGTTCGCCGCGCAATTCATTGCCACCTGCAACGAACAAGCCAACGGTTGGAGCATGCGCGGACGCCAGCTCGCCGCGCCGTTGGATCTCACGGGCTGTCGCGCCTTGCGCGCCTGGGTGCATGGAGATGGTCGCGGTGAAGCGCTGAAGATTCAGCTCTACGATGGCGCCGGCGGTTACCGGGATAATTACGTGCCCATTGATTTCCACGGTTGGCGACAGGTCACGCTCACCAACTGCCCGATCAATTCCCTGCGTTACGATCACGTCACCACGCTGAACTTTTACTACAATGGCCTGCCCGCCAGTACGACGGTCACCTGTCTCGTGGATCACGTCGAAGCGGTGGTGGAACGCGATGGCGCGACGCGCACGGTTTTGTTGGAAGATTTCGAAGACTCCGCCTCGCCTTTGTGGTCTTCGGACACGGTCAATCTTTGCGTTCAAACCGAGTGCGCTCACGGCATCGAACCGGCGGCGTTTGGGGTGCTGGCCGGTCGCGAAACGGATTTTCTGGAAACCACCCGACGATTTGAAGTGGCCGCCGGTTTGCCGAGCCCGCAATTGGGCGGCGTTTGGAACAAGCAATCACCCTGGACCAAACAGTCGTATCTTTTTCTCACCGACTTCCGGGAAACGCAATTTGACGAAGCGCTTGCCTTGGCGCGGCGCGGCGGGTTCAGCACGATTTTGTTCGGACAGGAATCCTGGAGTCACGGCACGGGACATTACGAAGTGAATCGCGACCGCTTTCCGGACGGCCTGGCCGGACTCCAGCGGACGTTGCAACGGTTCAAAGACGCGGGCTTTCGCGTGGGACTGCATTTCCTGGCCGCGTCCATTTATCCGCCGGATCCCTACCTCACGCCGGTGCCCGATCCGCGACTGGTGAAAGGCGCAAGCGCAACGCTGGCCGCCGACGTGGACGCCACCAGCAAATTCCTGCCGCTCACGACACCGCCGACGAATTTCCCCGCTGAGGACGGCGGTTACATGGGGCAAGGCACGGTGCTGCAGATCGGCGATGAATTGATCACTTACAAGCAGCGCGCCTTGGAATCGCCGTTTGGGTTCGACGACTGTCAACGCGGCCACTTGGGGACAAAAGCCGTCGCGCATCGGCAGGGCGAACCGGTGCGGCATCTGGTGCGCGCCTACGGTTATCACATGTTCGACATGGACACGACATTGCTGGAGGAGGTGGCCAAAAATTTTGGGCGCGTGGCGAACACCTGCGGCATTGACATGATTTACTTCGACGGTTCGGAGCAATTGCAGGGCGAACACTGGTATTACAATGCGCGCCTGCATCAGGCTTTTTACGACCAGCTCGCGAACAAGAACACGCTGCTGCAGGCCAGCAGCTTCAGCCATTACTCCTGGCACTTGCTGGCGCGCAGCGCTTCGGCCGACGGTCACGGCGACCTGAAAGGCTATCTGGATCAGCGTTCGGGTTGGTTTGATTCCCTGGCCCGCGACGGCATGCCGCTGGACATTGGCTGGTATTACGGTTACGACCCGACCTGCACGCCGGACATGTTTGAATACGTGCTGGCGGCGACGCTCGGTTATGATTCCTCCATGTCCTTTCAGGTGTCGTGCCGGGCGGCGGCGGCGCATCCGTTCACGGGTGAAATTCTGGACCTCATTGCGCGTTACGAAAACTTGCGCCGCTCGGGGCGCGTGCCGGAAAAGATCAAGGCACAGTTGCGAATTGATCCGGCGCTGACCGCCATCAAACCCGGCGACCCGGATTCGCCGCTGCTGACGAAACGCCGCGAGTACCGGCTGCTCGAACAATCCGGACGCCAACACCTGCAACCGGTCGTTTACGGTGCATGGCAGGAAATTCCGGCGGGCGCAACCAATGCCGTCTGGCCCGTGCGCGTGTCGGACGGATTTACCCGGGTGGGAGTGCAACTCCACGCGCAGCAAGGCGCAGAAATCACGAATCCCGTCATCACGCTGGGGGAACAACGCTGGACTTGGTCCGGCACTTTGACCAACGGCCAGTTCCTGTTCTTCTGGCCCGGCGAACCAACGACACGCCATCGCGCCGGACTGCAACCGCCCGAACGCGGTCCGCTCGCGCCGGCTACAACATTATCACCCGGCGAACACGAAGCCGCGTTCATGATCCGCAACCCGCGCGAAACTCCGTACCGGGTGCGATTCACCTTCCAAGGCGGCGAGCGTGTGGAGCTGTGAGCAACTCCCCTTCCCCGCGCCGACGGCGGGTGAGAGTCGCTCCCGTTTGATCCGCGACACCCGATCAGGCTACGGCGAGATTCACCAGTTTCTTCGGGACGACGATGACTTTCTTGATCGTCTTGCCCGCGATGAAGGTCTGGACTTTTGCGGAAGCCTTGGCGGCGGCTTCCAGCGTCGCATTATCCGCGTCCGCCGGCACCTGAATGACATCGCGCAACTTGCCGTTCACCTGCACTGGAATCGTCAGCATGGCCTCGACCAACAATGCGGGATCGAATTCGGGCCAGGGCGCGTAAGCGAGCGAGGGCGCGTCCTGCTTGAACGCGGCATGGAGCCGCGCCCAGAGTTCCTCGGCCAGATGCGGGGCGAAGGGGGCGAGCAACTGCAGAAACGTCCGCATAACCGCCAACGGCTTTGCCGGCCAAGTGTTGGCTTCGTTGACCAAAACCATCATCGCCGAGATGGCGGTGTTGAAGCGCATGCCGTCCAGGTCTTCGGTGACTTTCTTGATGCAGGTGTGGAGCGCCTTGAGTTGTGCAGGGGTTGCGGCCATGTCGGTGATCGCGCCGTTGAGCCGAATCAAATCAAGCAGTGCCTGGCGTTGCGCCGCGTCCCCGGTCGCCGCAGCGTTGAGGGTCTCGGCTTGTTCAAACGCTGTTTCGGACTTTTCATCCACAAACAAGCGCCACACGCGGCCAAGAAAACGATACACGCCCTCGACGCCTTTGGTGCTCCACGGTTTGGCGTCTTGCAGCGGGCCCATGAACATTTCATAAAGCCGGAACGCATCCGCGCCAAACTCGCTCAAGATGTCGTCGGGATTCACCACGTTCCCGCGGGATTTGGACATTTTCTGGCCGTCCTCGCCGAGGATGAGTCCCTGATTGACGAGCTTGAAGAACGGCTCGGGCGTGGAGACGTGGCCGAGATCAAACAAAACCTTGTGCCAGAACCGGGCGTAGAGCAGGTGCAACACGGCGTGTTCCGTGCCGCCGACATATAAATCCACTCCGGGCGTTGCCGCGGATGTGAGTCCACTCTGACTTCCTTTTGAATCGAGCGAACTCCCGTGCGCTGTTACCGGATCAGAACCCATCCAATAGCGTTCGGCTTCTTTGCTGACGAACGAGGCCGTGTTTTTCGCGTCGAGATAGCGGAGATAATACCAGCACGAACCGGCCCACTGCGGCATGGTATTCAACTCGCGCATCGCGCCGTCGGGCTGGTGCACCCAATCCTGGGCGCGGGCCAGCGGCGGCTGGCCGTCGGGCGTGGGTTTGTAATCGTCAAGCGGCGGCGGCAGCACGGGCAACGCGCTTTCCGACAACGCTTCATGATACAAATTTCCGGCCGCATCCTTCTTCCAAATGATCGGGAACGGTTCACCCCAGTAACGCTGGCGGCTGAACAACCAGTCGCGCAGTTTATAGTTGATGGTGCGCTTGCCGAGACCCTTGGCTTCGAGCCAGTCGGTGATTTTCTGCTTCGCCTCGGGCGTGGGCAGGCCGGTGATGGAAACCTCCGGCCCGGTTGAGTTCACCGATGTGCCGTCGTCCACAAAACCGCGCCAGTCGGTTTGCGGATCGGGCGGTTGCACAACCTGCACGATGGGCAGATTGAACTTGGTCGCGAACTCAAAGTCGCGGGTGTCGTGCGCTGGCACCGCCATGATGGCGCCGGTGCCGTAACTGGCGAGCACGTAGTCGGCGATCCAGATGGGAATCTGCGCGCCGTTGACGGGATTCAGGGCGTACGCGCCGGTGAACACGCCGGTTTTTTCTTTCGCCAGTTCCGTGCGTTCGAGGTCCGATTTTTTGGCGACTTCGGCTTGGTACGCTTGAATCGCCGCGCGTTGCGCCGGGGTGGTGATTTGATCCACCAGTTTGTGTTCCGGCGCCAGCACCATGTAGGTCGCGCCGAACAAGGTGTCGGGCCGCGTGGTGAACACGCGGATCATTGATTTCGCGTTCGGCCCGCCATGCCAGGCAATCGCAAAATCCACCTCCGCCCCTTCGCTGCGCCCAATCCAGTTCCGCTGCATTTCCTTGAGCGAATCGCTCCAGTCAATCGTGTCGAGGTCCTGGAGCAGACGCCCCGCATAGGCGGTGATGCGCAGCATCCATTGACGCATCGGCTTGCGGACGACGGGATGGCCGCCAACTTCGCTCTTGCCATCCACAACTTCTTCATTCGCCAGCACCGTGCCGAGCGCTTCGCACCACCAGACGGGCTGCTCGCTGACGTAGGCGAGGCGATGATCATCCACCAATTTGCGGCGAGCTTGCGCTTTGATTTCCGGGGTTTGCTGGCCCGTCGCGTGGTGGAAACTGAGGCTCAGGCGTTGCAGGAATGTTCGCCCCTGCCAATCCATCCGCTCTTTGGCGTCCTCGGAAAGCGCCTCCATCAATTCAGAAATGGGGCGGGCTTGGTTCAAATCTGTGTCGAAAAAACTGTTGTAAAGCTGCAAGAAAATCCACTGCGTCCACTTGAAATAATCGGGGTCGGTGGTGTTCACCTCGCGCGACCAGTCGTAGCTGAAGCCGAGGCTCTTAATCTGGCGCGTGAACGTGGCGATGTTTTGCTCCGTGGTGACGCGCGGATGCTGGCCGGTCTTGACCGCGTATTGTTCGGCGGGCAGACCAAAGGCGTCCCAGCCCATCGGATGCAAGACGTGCCGACCGCGGGCGCGCTGGTAACGGGCGAGGATATCCGTGGCGGTGTAACCCTCCGGATGCCCGACGTGCAACCCGGCCCCGGAGGGATAAGGAAACATGTCGAGGATGTAAAACTTGGGCGGTAGGGAGTGCGCCTCGGTCCGGCGGCCCGTCAAGCCATGGCGGAGGCCAAACGGATGATCCGCCGGCACGACTTCGCCGGGATTGAACGCGCGAAAAGTCTGACGCTCCTCCCAAACGCATTGCCATTTGGGTTCGATCAAGTGAAACGGATATTGCCTGCGGCTGCTTGCCATAGAGCCGCTGATATTGGGGAAAGCCCGGCGCGGGGGCAATGGCGGAATTCAACGCGTGGCCTGGCGAACGAAGGACGCAACTCCCCTTCCCTGGTCAGTTAATGCGCCGGGGAAAGCCGCCCTTCCTCCGCGGCCTGCTGAAGTGGCGGAATCATTCGGGAAGCAAAGCGGCGTGACTTCGCCAAAAAATTGCGCTGACAGCACGGGGCTTTTGACCCAAGATACGATGCGGCGGAGCTTTCCCGTCAGATTGTGATGTTACGTTGTTTTCGTTTGTTGTGCGTTGGTTGGCTGGTCGCGGGACACGGGGCGCTCTTGGCCCAAACCATTCCCGCACAAATTGACACCATCCTGGCCCGCCCGGCGGTGGCCGAAAATGCCTGGACAATCCTGATCGAGAACGCCGACGGCACCGTCATCCACTACCAACGCAATCCCATCACTGGTTTGGCCCCGGCGTCGAACACTAAAATGTTCACCACGGCGGCCGCGTTTGGATTGCTCGGGCCGAATTACGTGTTTCAAACCCGCCTCTACGCGGAAGGCGCCTTCAGCGGCGGCGTCCTGACCGGCAACCTCAATCTCGTGTCCGAACACGATCCGACTTGGAACACGTCGGTTTTCCCCGGCAACGCCCGTAAACCGCTGGACACCATCGCGGCGGCGTTGAAGGCGCGAGGTTTGACCACCGTGACCGGCAATGTTCAGTGTTACGGATTGTGTGCCTACGGACTGGGCTCGACCGCCAGTCTCGCGGCCGTCAACACGCAGGGCCGCAACGCCACCGCCGCCACCAACTTTGTCGCCGCCTTGCGCGCGCAGGGTATTACGGTTGTCGGCGCGCCCGTCGGGAAGACCGGTTTTTCGCCGCCCGGCACGTTGCTGCACACTTATTACTCGACCGACAACACCTACGGCGGCAAACCGTTGCGACTCGAAGTCGCCTGTATTCCGCTCATGAAGGTCAGCCACAACGTCATGGCCGACGCGTTGTTGCGACACATTGGCTGGAAACGGACGGGGACGGACACCTACGCCGCGGGGCGCAATCAGGTGCTTCCCTGGCTGCGGCACAGCGCCGGGCTGACCACCAACGGCATTGTGATGAATGACGGGTCCGGGTTGTCGGGAAACAACCGTTTCTCCGCGCGCCTCACGGTGAACCTCACACGTTACATGCTGGCGGCCTTTCCCAGTTGGGCGCCCACGCTGCCCATTGGGTGCCAGGACGGCACGATTAGTAGCCGGTTTTGCGGCACGGACGCCGCCCGGCAAGTGCATGCCAAAACCGGGTCGCTGAGCATTTCCATCGCTTTGAGCGGTTACTTGGACAACCCACACGACGGCCAGCGTTATTTGTTTTCGTTCATTGCCAACAAGGCGGGTGGCATTGACCAAACCGCCACGCGACAGGCAATTGATGATTGCGTGGTTCTGCTGGCCGCCCGCGGGGTGCCGATCAGCCCGCAACTCTGGTTCGTGCGGAATACCGGCAACGGCCTCACCTTGGCCTGGTCCAACGAAGATTTTGTGCGCACGGGTTATCGGGTTTACGCCAGCGACGACGGGACGACCTTCGGCCCGCCGATCAACCTGGGCGGCCACATGCACACTTTCACCGACCCCAATCTGCCGGTTGGTACGGAGCGATATTATCGGGTTTCCGTGGTCGGCAGCGGCGGCGAAGGCAAACCGTCGCGCATTTACGGCGCGCGGGTTGGGCGCACTCCGTCGCCGGTATTGGTGGTGGACGGCAACGATCGTTGGTCGTTCCAGACGAGCGAAAATCCGGCGGGCGCGAATCACGGGTTTGCCGCCCTGACGGGCCGCAGCATCAGCGGGCCGGCGTTCGACACCGTCCACCACGGTGCGGTGATTTCCGGCGCGGTGCCCTTGAGTCCGCATCCCGCCGTCGTTTGGTTGCTGGGCGAGGAATCCACGGCGGACGAAACCTTCGATGCCGCGGAACGGACGCTGGTCGCGAATTATCTGAATGCCGGCGGCAACCTGTTTGTTTCCGGCGCGGAAATTGGCTGGCATCTGGACCGCGCCAGCGGCCCGACCGCTGCGGAGCGAAATTTCTATCGTACGGTATTGCGTGCCGCCTACGTGGCGGATGACGCCAACACCTATGCTTTCGCGCCAACCGGCGCCGGCATCTTTGCCGGCAATTCGGCCAGTGGTTTTGACAACGGCACCCGCGGCACTTACGACGTGGATTATCCCGATGTGCTGGCGCCCACGAATGGCAGCATCGCGGCGTTGACTTACCTCGGCGGGACGGGAGGCATCGCGGCGGTGCAATACGACGGCAGCCCGGCCCAGGGCAAAGTGATGAATTGGGGGTTCCCATTTGAAACCATCACCAACGCCCCCGTGCGCACCGCTTACATGTCCGATGTGTTGCGCTGGTTTGGGGTGCTCGATCCGCCCCAACTGGAAACGCCCGAACTCCACCCCGCCGCCAACGCCCTCACCCTGAGTTGGACGGCCAGCGCGGGCTTGCGCTATCGCGTGCAGTTCAAAAATTCGGTGACCGACGGCGTCTGGCAAACGCTCGGCGCGGACGTGGTCGCTACCAACACCCGCGCGTTCAAGACCGCCCCCAACGCCCTGACAGCCCCGCAACGTTTTTATCGGGTGTTGCTGGTAAATTGAGTCAGAGGCGGATGCCGTATCCCGGCACGGGGTTCAGGGTTTTTTGGAAAATTTCAGGGCGGCGGAATTGATGCAGTAACGGAGCCCGGTCGGTTGGGGACCGTCCTCAAACACATGCCCCAAGTGCCCGCCGCAACGGGCGCAAAGCACCTCGATGCGCATCATGCCGTGGCTGTGATCGGGTGCTTCGGCAACCGCGTTCGTAGTTGCTGGCGCAAAAAAACTGGGCCAGCCGCATCCGGAATCAAACTTGGCCGACGACCCAAACAACCGCGCTCCACAACCCGCGCACTGGTAGTCGCCCGCCTCCTGATGATTCCAATACTGACCCGTAAAGGCCCGTTCGGTCCCTTTTTCGCGCAGGACACGGTATTGCTCCGCCGTGAGCTGTTCCCGCCATTCCTGGTCCGATTTGGTAATTTGGGGTGGCATCGTGTTCACGGAGGCCGGCCGGGGACGCGGATGCCGATGGGCAACGCTTTTCACGGGAATTCGCGAAGCGGCCACCAGCACCATCAACATGGCGCCGCCGACAACAAACGCGCCCTTCCGCCATCCACCATCCGACTTCACGCGGGCAAATTGATTCCGCCCGCGCGCAAAGTCAAACCGGGGTGCGTCAGCCGATGTCCCGGTGATAGGCTTGCAGGGCTTTGACCGCGGCTTTGCCGGCGCGGCATTCCGCGATGCCTTGCGCTGAGGCGCGTGCCGCCGCTGTGGTGGTCAGGTAGGGCACTTTGTATTTGATCGCGGCTTTCCGGATATAGGCGTCGTCTTGCGCGCTCATCTTGCCCGCGGGCGTGTTGATGATCAGGTCAATCTCGCGGCTTTTGATTTCGTCGGCGATGTTGGGGCGCTGGTGCTCGTGAATTTTGTAGCTGAGTTCCACCTTCACGCCGTGGTCGCCCAAGAATTTGTGGGTGCCGCTGGTGGCCTTGATGCGGAAGCCCAGTTTTTGAAATTCACGCGCGGGATCGAGGATGGCGGGTTTATCCTTATCGGTCACCGAGATGAACACCGTGCCTTTTTGCGGCAGAGCCGACAGTGCGGCTTCCTGCGATTTGAAGTAGGCCAGTCCAAAACTTGGCGCCATGCCCAGCACTTCGCCGGTGGACCGCATTTCCGGGCCCAGCACCGGGTCCACTTCGGGGAACATGTTGAAGGGCAGCACGACCTCCTTCACGCCGAGATGCGGGATCTTTTTCTGCCGCAACTGCAGGTCTTTCAGCCGCGTGCCGAGCATGAGTTGCGTGGCAATCCGGGCCATCGGCACATTGCAAACCTTGCTCACGAGCGGCACCGTGCGTGAGGCGCGCGGGTTCGCTTCCAGCACGTACACTTTGTCCTGGCAGATGGCGTATTGAATGTTCATCACGCCACACACCTGCAATTCGCGGCCGATGCGCTGGGTGTAATCTTCGATGGTTTTGAGGTGTTTCTCGGAGAGCGTCACGGGCGGAATGGCGCAGGCGGAATCGCCCGAGTGAATACCGGCCTGTTCGATATGTTCCATCACCGCCGGCACAAAGGCGTCCGTGCCATCCGCCAGCGCATCCGCTTCCGCCTCGACCGCGTTGTCGAGAAACCGGTCAATAAGAATCGGGCGATCGGGCGATAAATCCACCGCTTTGTTGACGTATTCCTTCAACATCTCCTCGTCGTGAACCACCTCCATGCCGCGGCCCCCCAGGACAAACGAGGGCCGGACCATGACCGGATATCCGATGCGCGCCGCCACCTGCGCGGCTTCGGTAAAACTGCTGGCCATGCCGGCTTCGGGCATGGGAATACCCATCCGCTCCATCATCAACCGGAAACGGTCGCGATCCTCGGCCAGATCAATCACGTCGGGCGTGGTTCCAAGCACCCGGACGCCGGCGGCCTCCAGTTCCTGGGCGATGTTGAGCGGCGTTTGCCCGCCGAACTGCACCACCACCCCCTCGGGTTTTTCCTTCTCGTAAATCGCCAGCACGTCCTCAACCGTCAGCGGCTCGAAATACAGTTTGTCGGAGGTATCGTAATCGGTGGAAACCGTCTCCGGGTTGCAGTTGACCATGATGGTTTCGTACCCGGCATCGCGCAGGGCAAACGCGGCGTGCACACAGCAGTAATCGAATTCGATCCCCTGCCCGATGCGATTGGGGCCGCCGCCCAGCACCATGACTTTTTTGCGGGCACTGACCGCCGCCCGGTCTGGCTGATGGTAGGTCGAGTAATAATAAGCGGCGTTTTCCACCCCGCTCACCGGGAGCGCATCCCACGCCGCCACCACGCCCAGTCGCTGGCGGTGGGCGCGGATTTGCGCCTCGGGCACCCCCAGGATTTTGGCCAGGTATTTGTCGGCGAACCCGTCCTTCTTCGCTTGGATGAGCAGTTCGTCCGGCAGCGGTTGGCCTTTGAATTTGAGGATCGTTTCCTCCAATTCCACCAGCTCTTTCATCTGCTGGATGAACCACGGTTTGATCGCGGTTTTGGCGTGCAGTTCCTCCACCGTGGCGCCTTTGCGCAGCGCCTCGTACATGATCCATTGCCGTTCGCTGGACGGCTCGTTGAGCAGCGTCATCAATTCGGCGAGCGGACGCTGGTGAAAATCCCGGGCAAACCCCAGTCCGTGCCGGCCGTTTTCCAGCGAGCGGATCGCCTTTTGAAACGCTTCCTTGTAGGTCTTGCCGATGCTCATCACCTCGCCCACCGCGCGCATCTGCGTGCCCAGCCGGTCCTGGGACCCGCGGAATTTTTCAAAGGCCCACCGCGGGAATTTCGCCACCACACAATCCGTGGGCGGGGTGTATTTTTCGAGGGTGCCCGCGCGCCAATAGGGCAGTTCATCCAACGTCAACCCCGCCGCGAGCTTGGCCGAGACGAGGGCAATCGGAAACCCGGTCGCCTTCGACGCCAGAGCCGAGGAGCGGGACGTGCGCGGATTGATTTCGATGATGACCACGCGTCCGGTCTTGGGATCGTGCGCGAACTGGGCGTTGGTCCCGCCAATGACGCCAATGGCCTCGACGATGCGGTAGGCGTAATCACGCAACTTCGCCTGCAGCTTCGGATCAATCGTCAACATCGGGGCGACACAATAAGAATCCCCGGTATGCACGCCCATCGGATCCACGTTTTCGATGAAGCAAACCGTGACCATCTGGTTTTTCGCGTCGCGAACCACCTCCAGTTCCAGCTCTTCCCAACCCACCACCGATTCCTCGACCAACACCTGTCCCACCATGCTGGCGGCCAGCCCGCGGCTGACCACGAGCCGCAGTTCCTCGATGTTATAGACCAATCCGCCGCCCGTGCCGCCCATGGTGTAAGCCGGACGAATGACCACCGGATAGCCCAGTCCCGCCGCCACCTTCTCCGCTTCCTCGACGGTGAACGCCGGCGCGCTTTTCGGCAGGTCAATGCCCAGGCGTTTCATGGTTTCCTTGAAAATGATGCGGTCCTCCCCACGTTCAATGGCGTCCGGGTCCACACCAATGATGCGCACGCCAAAACGGGACAGCACCCCGGCCTTGGCCAGTTGCAGGGAAAGATTCAGGCCGGTTTGCCCGCCGAGATTCGGCAGCAACGCATCCGGACGCTCCTGCTCAATGATCTCGGTCAGCGCCGGCACCGTGAGGGGTTCGATGTAGGTCACGTCCGCCATCCCGGGATCGGTCATGATGGTGGCGGGATTCGAATTCACGAGCACGATTTGATACCCGAGGGCGCGCAGCGCCTTGCACGCCTGCGTGCCGGAATAATCGAATTCACAAGCCTGCCCAATGATGATGGGCCCCGAGCCGATGATGAGCACTTTCTTGATGTCGTCGCGTCGTGGCATGAAATGGTTTTTTGATAGCGTCGTCTGAACAATGTCCGGCCCGGGCCCACCGGCACTCCGAGCGCCGGTTGTGATACGCGGGCCCGCCACTTGAATCAACCAAAAAGCCCCAACCGCAGTTCCGTCGCCGCCGCTGTGCCCCGATCCGTGGCGCGACGGACGGGTCTGCTTTCCCCCCGTTTTTAGCGGAGAACACCCGCCGTCGTAAATTTTTCGATTCACACACCGGCGAAAAACCCGTTACAGTAGCGGCGTCGCTGCATCGCAATCATGAACAAAAGACTTGGGTAACAAGCTGACTATGTCGTGGCTCGAACAACTGCTCAGGCCGCCGGCAAACTGGGATCAAGCTTTCCTTGTTGCCTTGGGCTGTTACGCGCTGGGATGCGTGACGGGTGGTTATTACCTCGTCCGCTGGCGGCGGGGCAAGGATATGCGCCAGTTGGGCAGCGGCAGTGTGGGCGCGCGCAACGTCAGCACGGTCATGGGCGCTCCCGGGTTTCTGGCCACACTCATTTTCGACATTGTCAAGGGATGCCTCGCGGTCTGGGGAGTGCGGGCATACAGCGGAGACGAGCGTTTGGTGGCATTGGCGTTGATCGCCGTGGTGGTGGGCCACATCTGGCCCGCACAGTTGGGTTTTCGCGGCGGCAAGGGGGTGGCCACGTCGCTGGGTGGATTGTTGATTTATGACTGGCGGCTGGTGATCGCCTATGGCGTGCTGTTTCTGGTGCCGTTTTTGTTCCTGCGCAAAACCGTTTTGCCCGGGCTGATCGCCTACGCCCTGCTGCCGCTGGCGGGTCTGCTGCTGCAACCGGATCCCTTGGCGGGCGTGACGGTGGCGGTGCCGGCCGCCCTGGTTTTGATCGCTCATCGCCGGAATTTCGTGGAAGAATACGCGGCGTTGACCGCCCGCACCGGCACGTCCTCCAAACCTGATGAATCCTGACTTATGCGCGACGAAACTGCTCTGGTATTCAAATTTGCGTCCGAAGACTGGGAATTCGAGGCAATTCACCGGCTCAACTACCAGACCTTCGTGGAGGAAATCCCCCAACACCAACGCTCGCCCACGCACCGGTTGGTGGACAAGTTCCATGCGGAAAACACCTATCTGATCTGCTGTAACGGACGGCAACTGGTCGGCATGCTGGCGGTGCGGGGACAACGGCCGTTCTCACTGGATCAAAAACTACCCGACTTGGACACCTATCTTCCAGCCAACCGCACCGTTTGCGAAATCCGGTTGCTCGCCATTGATCGGAAATATCGGGGCGCGCGGGGCGGGCAGGTGCTGGCGGGCATTCTCGCCCTGCTCTGGCAGCACGGGGTCGAGAAAGGATACGATCTCGCCATCATTTCGGGCACCACCCGGCAATTGAAATTGTATCAACATCTCGGGTTCGTGCCGTTTGGTCCGGTCGTCGGCACGGGCGAGGCGCAGTTTCAACCGATGTATGTGACGCTGGAAACGTTCGAAGTCACCGCCCGCGAGTTCCTGCGTAATTCGCCGGCCCGCTCGTTTCAACCGTCCGCAGTCAATTTCATGCCCGGTCCGGTAGCGATCCGCCGCGAAGTGCGGCGCGCCTTTGAACAGGCGGCGGAATCGCATCGGGGCGACGTCTTTATGGCTGATTTCCAAGCCGTGCGCCGTCAGCTCTGCGAACTGGTCAACGCGCGGTACTGCCAGATCATGGTCGGCTCCGGCACGCTCGCTAACGATGCAATCGGCGCGCAGCTTACGCGGGAATCCGGGCGCGGTTTGGTTTTGAGCAACGGCGAATTCGGCGCCCGCCTGGCGGATCAAGCGCGGCGCCAGCAACTGGACTTCGAAACCCTCGAACGGCCTTGGGGCGAAGCGTTCGATTGGACTGCGGTGCGCGCGCGCCTCAAAAGCCGTCCCGATTTCCGCTGGCTGTGGACCACGCATTGCGAGACTTCCACCGGAGTGGTCAATGACCTGGCCACGCTGCGCGCCCTGGCGCGGGAATTCGATTTGAAGTTGTGCCTCGATTGCATCAGTTCCCTCGGCGCGATTCCGATAGATCTGACCGGAGTATTTCTGGCCAGCGGCGCCAGTGGTAAAGGCTTGCGCGCCTACCCAGGACTGTCCCTGGTCTTTCATCACCATGAGATTCAACCCGCGCCCGACCGGCTGCCACGGTATCTGGATCTGGGTTATTACACCGCCCAAAACGGCGTGCCGTTTACGTTTTCCTCGAATCTGCTGCACGCCCTGCACGCAGCCGTCAAGCATGTGGATTGGGAAAAACGTTTTGCCGGCTTGACGGCCTTGGGCAGCGAATTACGCCGCCTTTTACAGGAAGCCGGATTTACCCTGATCGCTGACGACCTGCCCCACTCGCCGGCGGTGGTAACCATCGCGCTTCCGGAAACGCTGAACTCCGTCACCGTTGGCCGGCAGATGCAGGAATCGGGGTTTTTATTGAGTTTCAACAGCGAATATCTCCGGCGACGCAACTGGATACAGGTATGTCTCCTCGGCGAATGTGCCCGCGACAAGGTGTTATCCTTGGTCAAGGTGCTGCGGCGCGTTTGTCCCCAAAGCCTTCCGGAAAACCTGGCGGCGCCGCACCATTAACCGGCCCATCGGCAATCGGAGCATTGCCTTTCCTACGACGATTTTCGGGAATGCGTAATCATTGGCTGATGCTGCTCCCACGACGGAAGCCCAGCCCGGCAACCACAGCGGGAGTTTGTTCGGCTGAGGGGCGACCCGCAGATCACGATGTGCCGAAAGCCGCAGCTTACTTCGCCTTGACCACCCAGCCGGATTTAACCGTCAACTCGCCTTCGTAGGAAGCGCGGCTGCGGTCGGTTTGCGCGGATTGGATGGTGATTTCGCCCACCAGTTTTTCTTCGGTAAACACCACGCTGCCCTGGTCGTCCTTCACCTCCTGGGTCTCATACAGATTCAGCCGGTCGCCATTCTTGAATCCCTGCTGGGTGCCCAATGAAATGATGATCGTGTCTTTACTCGGCGCCGCCAACACCTTGCCGGGCGTATTGCGCAGCGCGATCGCGAAGGCATTCAACTCGTCGGCTTGTTGACGGGCGGCGGTGGTCTTCTGCTTGACCCGGCCGGATTCCGGGAGCGACACCGGTCTCACTTCGTCGGTGATTTGCGTCAGCGCCTTCACCGTCGCCTTGCCCAGGGCGCTATCCATGAATTCCTTGTTGTTAAAACCGATATCGCCGCCGTGTCCGCCAATGTTGACGCCCACGTCAAAACCCGCCCCTTTTTCCGCCGCGACGGCCGAGCCGGTCTTGATGATTTTGCGGCTGGCGGCGTCCACGAGCCGCCAGTCAATGCGCACGTCCGCCGTCGTGGTCTTGATGCCCAGGCGGCCAAGGTTGCCGGGGACGAAACCGCCCAAACCCACTTTGGATTCCTTGTTGCCGAACCGGGTGACCTTGGCGGTGAACATGAAATCCGCCGCGGCAAACCCGCCTTTTTCCACCGCCGCCGTCGTGTCCACCCAGCCATCCTGGCCCATGCGAATTTCGTCCTTCAACGTTTCCAGTTGGGTGGTTTCCAGGACGGTGAATTTATTGATCTTGGCCAATTCGGTGATGAGCATTTCCGCCAGGCCATCCCCCAGCGCTGGCTGCCAGAATTGGATGTGGGTGACGTCACCGCTGAACGGCGCGACAATGAGCGTAGGTAGTTCGCCTTGAGCCAAAATCCGCATGGGCAGAAAGGCCAATGCCGCCAGACAACCCGCGAGAGCAAACACGTTTCTTTTCATAATCATGATCAACTTTTCATTGACGGGCGCTTCCCCGCGTGATGCCGGCCCAGAGCCAGCTTCGCCCCGGGCAGCTGATTGGGGTTGCCGGTTCGCGTTCATCTGCGTCCGCACCCAGTTCCATCCAACTGACCCGCCTCAACTCATCACTCTCCCCCGCCCGGGCCTTCTCCAACCGGCAGCGCCGCTGGGAAACAACGGCCCGCGCGCTTCAACGCGGCACCCGGCCGCGGTGGAAAGATGTATGAGTTGCGGACATCTATATCCCATATCCGCCGGTTGGCAAATTGTTTTCTAAAAATACCGGCGGCGTCGGTAAATTGCCTGCCACCGGCGCGGATGCCAGCCCTCGCGTTCCCGGGCGATCGCCCGTTCAATCCCGCCGTCTTTGCGCTTTTTTCGTTTTTTTGCTGACAAACGGTCGGGCTGATTTACCCTGCGCCGATGTTTTGGGGATTGGCAAACTCAGCCGGCGCCCCCCGCCGGCCAGCTTGGATGGCGGCACTGAAATTCCGGCAATCGTAATTTATGATGTGGATCAAGACACTTGCACCCCGCTTGCGGGGAATTCTGGGGATCACCGGGCTCGCCGCATGGACGGCCTGCGCCACGCCGTTTGTCTATGAAACTGCGGTCGAATTTTTTGCCACGGGCGATTTCGACGGCGATGGCCGGAGCGATCTGGTCATCGTGGATAAGGCCACGGGCAAATGCCGCGCCGCGTATCAACTGAGCGAGGGACAGTTTACCTGGGCGGAGAGCCGGTCCACCCAGGTCCCGGGAATCACTGGGGTCACGGTCGGTCGCCTGTTGCGTCCGGACGCCGACGCCCTGGCCCTGGCCTCAGCCGACGCCAGTCAACTGGTGGTGCTGGACCTGTCTTCGCCGACCGCCACCACGCCCGCCCAAGCCATCGAACTGGAGGTCATGGGCCCCAGTGCCGTGTTGGCGGTGGATATTGGCGGGCCGGGAAACACGCCGCTCGATGATCTGGTGGTCTGCAGCATCTACAACACCCCCGATGAAAATCTCCTGACGCTGTTGCGCAACAAAGACGGCGTGTTTAGCGAAATCACCACCGAACCGCTGGACAACCCGGCCACCCGCGCGAACCGTGTGCAATTGCAAGCCGCCGACCCGGAACTGAGCGTGGGCCTGACAGGAGACCCTACAGAAGCGTTGATTCTGGGTGACTTCCGCACAGGCGCGCCGACGCTCATCGCCACGCTGCCGGATCTCCCGGCGGGCAGTGATTATGTCGTGGGGCGTTTCCGGCAAGGCGCTCTGCCTGATTTCGTGTTCTTCAAACCGGACGAAAACTTTCTGCTCGTGAAACCCCTCGCACGCGCCGCGGCCGACGAAGTCGAGTTCGCCGGCGGAGGCCGAATCACGTTGGAACATCCGGTCCAAAGCGTGTTCGTGCTCCCGGATACGTCCGCTGCCAAACTATTGGTCTTGTTTGCGGAAGGACAACGCGCGGGGCTCTACCAGCTTTCCAGCCCTACCACAGCCACGCTCGTAAAAACCATTGAACCCGGCGAGGACGTCCTGTCCGGCGCCTTGCCTGCGGCCGAGGGGTTCTTTCTGTTCACCGCGCCCACCAACAACCGGGCGTCGTGGCGCTATCAGTTCTACACGCGCGACGGCAGTGCGGAAGGCGGGGCGTCAGGCAACCTGGCCTCGCTCGCCGACAGTGATGACACGACCATCGCCGGGATTCACCAGCAAATTATGGTCGCGTTGGACGTGCAATCCGCGGCGGACATGAAACCGTACACCAACACCATTCCCGGCACGAAAGTGCGTTACGTGATGGTGCCCATCCCCGGGGGCGAGTTTCTCATGGGCAGTCCCGCCACCGAGCCCGGCCGCAAAGCCGACGAATCCCCGCAACACCCGGTCCGCGTCGGCCCGTTCTGGATGGGGATGTTCGAGGTGACGTGGAATGAATTCGAGTTGTTCATGTATCTGGACGATGAAAAACGGGAACGGGACGCCGCGGCGGAGGCGCTCGAAGCCAACAAACTGGCCGACGCCGTCACCCGCCCGTCCAAGCCCTACACCGAAATGAGTTTTGGCATGGGTAAGGACGGTTTTCCCGCCATCAGCATGACCCAGCACGGCGCGAACAAGTATTGTCATTGGCTCAGTGCCAAGACCAGCCACTATTACCGGCTGCCCACCGAGGCGGAATGGGAATACGCCTGCCGCGCCGGCACCACCACAGCCTATTCCTTTGGCGACGACGCCGCGAAACTGGGCGAATACGCCTGGTTCGAGGACAACAGCGATTTCAAATACCAAAAAGTGGGCCGCAAGAAACCCAATCCGTGGGGGCTGTACGACATGCACGGCAACGTGGCCGAATGGTGCCTGGACCAATACGAACCGAATTATGAACAGGTCCTGGGCCCGGCGGGCGCGGCGGCGGTGAATCCGTGGCAGATCGCCACCCAACCGTATCCCCACGCCACGCGCGGCGGGTCGTTTGATGATGACCCGGCCAAATTACGCAGCGCCGCCCGGCGGCCCTCGGACAAATCGTGGAAGATGCGGGACCCGCAATTACCCAAGAGCATTTGGTGGCTGACGGACGCGCAGTTCATCGGGTTTCGCATTGTGCGTCCGCTGGAAGTCCCGCCGCCCGACCAGCTCCAAAAAGTCTGGATCAGCGGCGTGGAACGGGATTAAACCCGGTACTGATTTGATGACGCACCGTGGCTGGCGCGTCCAACGGAACAACCCCGCAAGGGAACATGACAAACAGAACAACGACCATGAACAGGCACACTGAAGCATCCCGCCGTCCCGTGCCGGTTTCCCGCCGGCAATTTCTCAAACATTCATCGCTCGCGGCCGCCTCGGCTGCCGCCGCCGCGAATTTTCCAACGCTCCTGCATGCCCAAGCCCAACGCCCGCTCAACGCCGTCATCATCGGCATGGGTGGCCGCGGCGCGGGTGCGGGCAAAAACTTCCTCGACGCCGCCAAAATCGCGGGCGCCAACGCCAAGATCGTCGCCGTCGCGGACATCTTTCCCGAACAATCCGCCCGGGCGCAGCAGGCGTTTGGGGTGCCGGCGGAAAAATGTTTCAGCGGCTTTGACGCCTATCTGAAAGCGCTGGCCGAGCCCGGCGTCAATTACGCCATCCTCGCTGCGCCGCCCGGCTTTCGCCCGCCGCATTTCAAAGCCTGCGTTGAAGCCGGCAAGCATGTGTTCATGGAAAAACCGGTGGCGGTGGACGGGCCCGGTTGCCGCATCCTGTACGCCGCCCACGAAGTCGCGCGGCAAAAAAATCTCAAGGTGGTCGCCGGCACCCAACGCCGGCACCAGGCCGCTTACCTGGACGCCGTCCGGCGGGTCCAGGATGGCATGATCGGCGACGTAATCGCCCTGCGCGCCTACTGGGTGAACGGCAATCCCATCTGGCATCGCGCCGAGCAGGAAGCCCGGGCCACCACGGAATTGGAGCGCCAGATTCGCAACTGGTATCATTACATCTGGCTCTGCGGCGATCATATCTGCGAGCAGCATGTGCATGACATTGATGTCTGCAACTGGATTCTGAACAACGCGCACCCGGTGAAATGCTGGGGCATGGGCGCCCGCCAGCAATTGGACGGCAAATCGGGTGAGATTTGGGACAACTTCGCGGTGGAATACGAGTACGCCAACGGCGTGCGGATGTACAGTTATTGCGGCCAGATCAAACGCGAATGGGCTTCCGTAAGCGAAGCCGTGCTCGGCTCGAAAGGCTCGGCCGAATTCCACAACGGCCGCAACATCATCCGCCCCAAGGACGGTCCGAATTGGCGGTACAGCGGTCAGGCCACCGATCCTTACGTGCAGGAACACGTGGACCTGATCAACGCCATCCTCAAGGACACCGACCTAAACGAAACCAAACAGGTCACTGACAGTACTCTAACGGCCATCATGGGCCGCGAGGCCGCTTACAGTGGCGCCGGAGTGGATTGGGACATGGCGTTGAATTCCAAGTTCGCCTACGGCCCGGACTTGCTGTACACGGACGCGTCCAAGATGAGTTGGGGCGCGTTTCGCACGCTCAAGCCGCCGATGCCGAGCGTTCACTCCATCTTCAAGGATCCGCCGAGCGTCGTCGTCGGTTAAGCCCCTTGCCGAAAGATCGGCAACGATTCTTTCCTCACGCGGCCCGCTGGAAACGGCGGGCCGTTTTATGTACCCGGTCAAACACCCCCCTACTCCACTGCAATTCGGTGATCTATTCGGCTGTACAGGCTGTAACCAACCCGGGACATTTGAAGGTAACGAATAAGCATCTCCCCTGCCCGGCTGCAGAATCATTCCGTCCGGCCACACCGGCGAATTCGCGGCAGAAAAGCCGGAACGCGCCGGGCATACTCGGGATATTCCGGAAATTGTTCCCGCAACCACTCTTCCTCACGCCGTACTTTCGCCCGAATAAATAGAATCAACCCCCCGGCCGCCAACAAGGCCAGTCCACTCTGCCACCACAACGCCCAGCCGAAGGTAAGCATCAGCCCGCTGGTATAGAGCGGATGCCGCACCCGCGCATAAATACCGTGCCGCACCAGGTGTGATCCGGGGCGTGGTTTGGGAAAGGCGGAACGATTCCGGCCCAGCACCGCCACGCCGGCCAATCCGAAAAAAGCCCCCAATACCCCAAGCAGACCGCCCGCTACGCGGGGCCAAGATCCTCCCCAGTCCCCCGGGAGAAGGATGGCCAACACCAGCACCACCGGCACCAATACTGATTGCGCCAGCACCCACGCGCCGCCCCGTTGAAAAAACCCCGACCACACGCGGCCTATTTACCCATCCCTCAGGACAAACGCACGCTTAATCCGCTCTCTTTCCCCCCTCAACTCGAAGACTGCGGAAAAATATACCTTTGGTCGTCCACTCACTTTGTTGCCCGCGTGACGCCCCCTTCCCGCCGCCGCCGGGAAAACACTGGAAGCCATCCCATCAATGCTTTGATCTGCAGATTTCCCCGATCCACGCGAATGGACAGCCAGAAAAAATCTGAAAAATCTGCGCCATCTGCGGATTGCCGTTTCAGGGTTATTCACAGCGGCAGCTATTGACGCGATGGCTTCTCGAACGGGAAGCACGCCCTCTGATTCAATGCGGTTCAGTCGGCAGCCCCGCCCCGGCGGGCACCCATCAAGCTGTAAAGCACCGGCAAGACAACCAACGTCAACAGGGTATTGCTCAGAATTCCGCCAATGACCACCGTGGCCAGGGGACGCTGGACTTCGCCGCCCACACCGACGTTGACGGCCATGGGGATAAATCCCACTGCCGCCACCAGAGCCGTCATGAGCACCGGGCGCAGCCGCACCATGCAACCCTCGCGCACGGCGGCCAACAAGGGCATTCCCGCCGCACGGCGTTGTTGAATGAACGTGACCAGCACGAGGCCGTTGAGGATGGCGACGCCGCTCAGCGCAATGAACCCAATGGCGGCGCTGACCGTGAACGGCAGGCCCCGCAGCCAAAGCGCCAGCACCCCGCCAACGGCGCCCAACGGAATGCCTGTGGCCACAATCAGCACTTCGCGCACGGATTGCAGGCTGAAATAGAGCAACACGAAAATCAGCAGCAACGCCAGCGGCACAACGAACAACAGTCGCTGATGCGCGCGTTGCATGTTCTCAAACTGACCGCCCCAACCCAGCGTGTACCCCTCCGGCAGTTGCACCTGTGCGGCCAACGCCCGGCGCGCTTCCGCAACAAAGCCCGCCACGTCCCGCCCCTGCACGTTCACTTGCACCGTCACGCACCGCCGCGCCCATTCTCGATTGATACTCGCGGGGCCTTCAGTCTCGGCGATCCGCGTCACGCGGTTCAACGGCAGCACCGGCCCCGCCGTGGTGGGAATGAGGGTGTTGGCCAGCGCGTCGGGATCGTTCCGTTGCCGGTCGGGCAACCGCACGGCCAGGGGAAACCGGCGTTGCCCCTCGCGCACTTCGCCCACGGGAATGCCGCCGACCGCTTCCACCATGTTCAAAACATGCCGCCGGGGCACGCCCAACCGCGCGATGGCCTCCGCGTCCACCTTCACCTGCAGAACCGGCTGGCCGGTGAGTTGTTCACCGGTGAGATCGGCGGCCCCCCGGATGCCCCCCAAAACATTCTGTACCCGCTCGGCGAGTTCGCGGAGTTGATCCAGATCGTCGCCATAAATCTTGATAGCCACGTCGCCACGCGCGCCGGCGATCATTTCGTTCAAGCGCATTTCAATGGGCTGGCTGAACGCTGCCGTCATGCCGGGCTGGCGGTTGAACACCTCGCGCATGGCCTCAACCAAGGCTGGCTGGGTGCGGGCCTTGGTCCATTGGCGCCGCGGTTTGAGCGCCATGAAAAAGTCGGTCAACTCGATGCCCATGGGATCGGTGGCCACCTCCGCCGTGCCCAGCCGGGACCAAATCTGCTCGATTTCATCGGGGAATTCCGCCAGCAACACCTGTTCAATCCGATGATTCCATTCCACGGCTTCATCCAGGGAAATCCCGGCCAAACGCACCGTGCTGACGGCAAGGGCCTGCTCGCCCAGCCGCGGCATGAACTCGCCGCCCATGTGAGCCGCAAGCCAACCACCGCCGCCAACCAACAGCCCCGCCCCCACCAACGTGGCGGTGCGGAATCGCAACGCACGATCCAGCAGGGGCGCGTAGATCCGCCGGGCCCAACGCACGAGCCGCGGCTCCTGGTGACGGATGGTTTTCGGCAATAACAAACTGGCCAGCACCGGCATCAACGTCAGGGACAGCACGAGCGAGCCCAGCAACGCAAAAATCATCGTCAAAGCCATCGGCTTGAAGAGTTTCCCCTCGATGCCCTCAAGCGCGAGGATGGGGAGAAAGACGATGAGGATGATCAATTCGCCGAACATGGTCGGTTTGCGCACCTCAATCGCCGCGTCTCGGATCGTGTCGCGCCACGGTTGGTCGCGGCGCTGGGCCACATGGCGCGCGCAGTTTTCGACCATGATGACGGAACTATCCACGATCAATCCGAAATCAATCGCCCCGAGGCTCAACAGACTGGCGGCAATCCCGCTTTGCAACATCAGATCGCCGGCAAACAACATGGAGAGCGGAATCGCCGTGGCCACGATCAGACCCGCGCGCAGGTTGCCCAGAAAAGCGAACAACACGGCGATGACCAACAGCGCGCCCGCCGACAGGTTATGCCGCACGGTGCGAATCACCTGGTCCACCAGTTCTGTCCGGTCATAAAGCACCCGGAGTTCCACGTCCTCCGGGAGGGATTGCTGAATCTCCGCCAGTTTGGCTTTCAACGCGTGCGTGACCACCGCGCTGTTTTCGCCCATAAGCATGAAGCCCAGCCCCAAAACGCCCTCCCCCTTGCCCGCCGCCGTCACCGCGCCCCGGCGGATGCCGTGGTCCAGTTGCACGGTCGCCACGTCGCGCACCCGCACCGGCATGCCGTCGTAGGCGACGATGACGATATCCCCGATTTCCTCGGGATTGGTCGTCAGACCGATGCCATGCACGAGCAATGATTCGCCGCTGCGCACAATCTGGCCGCCGCCCACGTTTTGGTTATTGGCCTGCAACGCCGCTATCAATTCCTCCAGCGTCACCCGGTATTTGACCAGCCGGTCCGGATCGGCCACGACGTGAAATTGTTTCTCAAAGCCGCCCCACGAATTCACCTCCGCCACCCCGCGCACGGTGCGCAACGCCGGTTTCACCACCCAATCGTGTAGCTCGCGCAATTCAGTCAGCGTGCGCTGCGGGTTGTCCGAGCGGACCAGGTAATGGAAGACCTCGCCCAAACCGCTGGAAATCGGGCCCAACTCGGGGCGCGCGATGCCCTCCGGCAACTCCACGGTTTGCAGGCGCTCCATGACCAGTTGCCGGGCCAGGTAAATGCTGGTGCGATCGTCAAAGGTGGCGACAACCTGCGACAGACCGAACTTGGAGATGGACCGGAGGTTTTGCAGTCCCGGCAAGCCGTTGATGGCAAATTCAATGGGCTGCGTCACTTGCTGCTCGGCTTCCTGCGGGTTGAGCGAGGGCACACTGATGTTGATCTGCACCTGGACCGGGGTGGTGTCCGGAAACGCGTCAATCGGCAACTGCCGGAGCGACCGCGCCCCCACCACGACCAACACCCCCGTCAGCGCGCAGACGAGCAGGCGGTTGTTCAATGAAGCGGTAATGAGCCAGTTGAGCATGGGAAAAGGAGTCGGGAATTATTCGTGCGCGCAACCGGCGCCCAGCCGGGAGATGAGCAACTGGGATTTCAGCGGGAAACTCTGGGCCACCGCCACTTCCTCCTCGGGATTTAATCCCGCCAACACTTCCCAACGCGCGCCGCTCTTGCTCCCCAAACGCACCGCGCGCGCTTCGAACAAATCGTCGGCGCGTTTCACAAACACCAACGGTCGTCCCGCCACCAATTGCACGGCGGCGGCGGGCAATATCAGGGCGTTGTGAGCGGTGCGGGTGTGAATCCGCGTGCGCCCGAACATGCGGGCTTTGAGAACGCCATCCGGATTGGGAATTTCCGCGCGGGCCTTGGCCATGCGGGTGCGTTCATCCACTTCCGCGGCAATCCAGGTCAGAGTACCTTGGAACGAGCGCCCCGGAATTGCGTCCACCTCCAATTCCACCGTCTGCCCTTCGCGCACCCGGCCCAATTCCGCTTCCGGGATGCTCAACATCGCCCACATGACGGCGCGGTTGGCCACCGTAAAGAGCGGACGGCCCGCTTCGACCAACGCCCCTCGCACCACCGCGCGTTCGATGATCTCGCCGGCAAACGGCGCGCGCACCTCCAGATAAACCGGTTCATCGGGCCGGGTGCCAAAGGCATCAATATCCTCCTCGCTGAAGCCCAGGGTCCGCGCCTGTTGACAGGCCGCGCGATGCTCGGCCTCGGCCCGCTGCAAATCCTGCTCCGACGTCACGCGCGCGGCGCGCAACCGTCGTTCCCGTTCGAGGGTTTGATGCGTCAAGACCGCGCGGGCCACGCCTTCCGCGATGGTCGCCGACCAAATGCGGGCGACCACCTGCCGCTCGGTCACGGTGTGGCCGAGGTCCACCGCAACGTCTTGCACGATGCCACCGACGGGCGCGACAATCTGCGCCAGCTGATTCTGGTTGAAAGCCAGTTCCGCCAGGCAGTGAATGCTCTCGCTGAGTTCGCCCACCGTGCCGGTGCCGGTTTGCACCCCGGCCAACGCGGCGGAATCCGCCGCTGGCAAACGGACTTTCAGGGATTCCCCCGGACGCAGCGTGTCCACCGCCTCCGGCCGGCAAATCCCGCACTCGGCTTCGAGCACGTTGTGTTCTTCACACATCTCGCCTTCGTGATCGGTCGTCCCGGAATCCGGTCCGGACCGATGACTGTGCTGATGGCCTGCGTGCCCCGCGTGGTCGTCGTGATCGTCATGGGCATGGCGCGTGCAACCCGCGAGCGCCAGGGCGCTCATCAAGAGCAACATTCGGATGAATTGAGACATGGTGATCATGGGATTTTTCTATGGCGTTGGATTCAGAGTGGGCGGTGGAAATGATTCCACCGGCGCGCCGAGGAGCGCTTCCAGTTCCACCTCGGCGGCGTGCAGTTCGAATAATTGACGTTGGTAGGCGAGCCGCGCTTCCGCGACCGTCCGCTGGGTATCCAACAGGTCCAGGAAACCAAATTTTCCGTATTCAAAACCGGTCTGCACCAACTGCAGCGCTTCCGTGGCCTTGGGCAAAATCTGCTCCCGGCAACGCGTGACTTGGGCGACGGCGGTGTGATAACGCTCCGCTGCCGCGTCCCAGTCGCGGCGCAGGCGCAGTTCCGTTGCTTGAAGTTGCGCTTCCGCCTCGGTGAACCTGGCTTCGGCTTCCTGACGGTTGCCTTTGGCGCGGTCAAAAATTGGCAAGGGCAGGCCGATGCGAAATTCCATAATCGAGGCATCCGCCGCACCGTCGCGCCCGCCCGCCACGCTCAGGCGCACATCAGGATACGGCGCCAACGCGGCCCGGCGCGTGGCGGCGGAAGCCTCGGCCATCCGGGCGCGTCCCGCTTGCAGATCCGGATGGTGCATCGGCCAGTCCGCCGGACGCCGGCGCATTGGCGGTTCAGCGGCAATTTCGTCCAACGTCCCCGCGACCGGCGCCTCCTGCAAATCCGGTTGTCCGATTAAACGCGCGAGTTCCTGCCGGGCCAGCGCGACCGACTGCTGGGCGTTGCGGGCTTCATTGCGCGCCTGTTCCCATTCGACCTCGGCGCGTAGTTGCGCCGGATAAGCCAGTTCCCCCGACTCAACCCGCACCCGGGCCAGACGGGCCGACGACTCCGCCATCGCGGTCAGTTCCCGGGTCACCTGCAATTCCGCTTCCGTGGCCAGGACCTTCCAAAACGCCAGCTTCACATCGCGCACCAAGGCGATCTCGCCCGCCGCACGCTCCGCCTCTTGCGCGCGCAAACCGTGACGCCCTATCGCGCGTTCCGCCTTGGGTTTACCGGGAAAAGGCACGGTCTGGGCCACGCCAATCAAGGTTTTGGATTCGGATAATTCACCGGAACGCCCCGGCACATCCTCGGCGACCAGTTCGAGTTCCGGATTGGGCCAGCGTCCGGCTTGATCCGCCCGCCCCGTCGCCGCTTCAACGCGCGCGAGGTTGCGCCGGATTTCCGGATTACGGCTCAAAGCCAGCCGGAGGGCGTCATCAAGACGCAAAGGTTGATTGACGCCATTGGTTTGAGCGAGCGCACGGGATAATCCCACCGGATTTAGCCCGACAATCAGAGCTAAAAACGGCCACCCCAAACGGAATAAATTGATCGTAAATTTCATGATTCTGCAGTTCGACAACACAACACTCACCTGCGGCGGCTCGACGGCACGCCGCGCCAGTCTTGGAAACGATCCCGACGGGAAATCAGTCAGCGTCCCGCGCGGGACAACTTAGGCAACCCTCGAAGGCGCACGCGGCAACGGGGCCGCGCGCAAATGAAACTGCCAGATGCGGAGAAGCTCAGGGGGATTAAAAACGAAGTCGGCCCCCGGATGGTCCGGGGCACAAAGGGCGGCCAGGTCGGGCACCAGTCCCAAAACCGGCAGCGAAGCGGGCAACGATAAAATCGGGGGTTGCTCCTCCGTTTGGTAGAGTCCCGATTCGACAGTGTCACACGCATAATCCCCGCAATCCCGGCTCGTATGGCCGGCATCCGCTGAAGCGGCGCAGGCGAGGAATTGCAGTCCGGGAAGTTGCTCGAGGCAGCAATGGCACACCAGCGGCATCCACAGGATCGCTAGCAGCCAGGCCGTGATTTTCCCGACACAATTCACGGGCGTTACTGTAGAGCCATTAGTCCGGTTGTCAATTCGGCCGCCTCATCTTCTGGCACCAAGGATACAATCCACCGGACTCAGCCGAATCATCCAGAACCAAGCATGGACGACGAGGAAAGCCGGACCAGTCACTCAAGGCGGCGGAGCGCCGGTGGCGGGAGGGCGTTTTGTGGGCGGTTCGTAACCGTCGTTCCAATAAAAATTCCACAACGCCTCCAACCGGGGCTGTTCCACATGACCATCAATCAACGCCATCGTCGTCCGTCCCGGCAGGGGATCAAACCCGCGCAGGTTGGTGGGCACCTTGGAGGGCGGCATGTGGCGTCCGATGGTAATCCGCCCAAAATCGGGCGTCAGCGCCCCGCGCACCAGATTGACGGCCGGACCGTCCCGGCTGGTACACCAAGCATCCGCCCAGATGGCATCCATGAAGAAGGGTGTTTGTGCCGGGGTGCGGATGGTATTGAAATTGGCAAAGTAAGGCGGCCCACTGTAAGCCCCCACATCGGAGTAAAGCCAGCCGTTCAACGCATAACTGCCGGTGTAATTGAAATTGGGTTTCACTTTCGAAGGCCACGTCCAGGCGGCCTGCATGTCCACGGCGTACCAACGCGTGCCCGGTTTCACTTCTTGAGCCAGGGGACATAATCTGACGGCGTGGACCTGTGAATAGTCATCCTCCAACGCCGCCAGCCAGATGTCCTTGTCCTTGTTCTCATAGGGCAACGCTTTGCCAAAATCGTTGGCGTAGAGCAGGCCGGCCAATCCCAGTTGTTTGAGATTATTGACGCATTGGATATTGTGAGCGCGTCGCTTGGCCGCCGACAAAGCCGGCAGGAGCAGAGCCGCCAAAATGGCGATGATGGCAATGACCACCAGCAGCTCAATCAAGGTGAACCCGGGACGGGGGAAATCCGAATGCCTCAGCCGGCGCCACTCATCCGGAGTCCGGCGAAAACGGGTTAATTTCGCGGACTTCCTGCCGGGGAAAGAGGCAGTAACATTCACAGTCGCCATATAAACCCGGTTTCCCAAGGTGTCAATTGAAGAAAGCATTTTGGAACCGCGTCGTGCGATCGCTGAATGTTCGAGCACAACCGCACCTTTCCC
>Ga0255346_1000872_pt1 | contig 46088 bp, 46 predicted proteins | sample wastewater_treat_FD_194410 | JGI IMG/M metagenome (GOLD analysis project Ga0255346, IMG submission 194410) | Wastewater microbial communities from Lulu Island WWTP, Vancouver, Canada - plant22 | ecosystem: Engineered > WWTP > Wastewater > Unclassified | place: Canada: Vancouver, British Columbia...
GGATTGGGTGCGAATGCTCTTTCTTCTGACTCTTGTGTAAAAATATTTGAAGCAAAAAAAAGACCTTTTTTTGATCCTCTTATATGCCATGTTTCTTCAATTGAAATGATTGATAGGATAGCATTTGCAGAGGATAAAGCCTTGGAGGTTTTTGAAAAGTTTTCTCCCGGACCGATAACCGTTGTAATGAAAAAAAAGGAAACTATACCGTCAATTGTTACTTCGGGGATGGATACCGTCGCTGTTAGAATTCCGATGCATGATACTGCGCTTTATCTCATAAAATTTTCTGATGTTCCTATTGCCGCGCCGAGTGCGAATCCTTTCGGTTTTCTGAGCCCGACTGAAGCAGTGCATGTTTATGACTCGCTTCGCGGAAGAATAGATATGATTATCGACGGCGGAAAGTGTTCGGTTGGTGTTGAATCAACTATAATCAGCTTTCTTGACGGTAAGCTTTCTGTGCTTCGTCCGGGCGGAATCGGAGTTGAAGAACTGCAGGATGTTTTGAAGATGAAAGCCGAAATATATTCGGGCGACTTGAAATCAGCTCCGGGAATGCTTGAATCGCATTATGCTCCGGTAAAAAAACTTATTTTGATAGAGGAAGGTCAGGAAGCTGATTTTTCTTCTGCGGCTCTTCTTTCTTTTAGAGGTCAAAATGCGGCAAGAGCCGGATACTTTGAAGTGTTGAGCAGAAGCGGTGATGTCAGGGAAGCGGCTGCAAATTTATTTTCAGCTCTTCATAAAATAGACCAGCTTCCGGTATCTTTAATTTATGCCGAAATGATTCCTGAAGACGGCATTGGTCTTGCGGTGATGAACAGGTTAAGAAAGGCGTCGGCTGAAAGAAAATACGATTTTGAAACTAATTCAGATTTGACAAAAGCCTGATTCTGTTTTAGCATTAGCTTGTTAATAATGATTATAAAAAATAAAACAAAAAGAGAAGCAAATGAAGCAAGTTGTAGATTTCTTTAAAGCAATAATAACATATTTTTACGCAACAAAAATGATATTTACTAACGGAAGGCTTCTCTGGCTTACTTTTTTGCCTTTTCTCATGAACATAATAATTTTTATCGCAATGATATATTTGTCTGCTGTATATCTTTATCCTTTGATTTCAGGACTTGTCGACAGTGCAAGCACGAGTCTCTATGATTCTTTCATTGCAGCGACAGTTAATTTTTCTGCCGCTCATGATATTTTATTTTCCATTGCAGATGTAATAGTTTCAGCATTTGTGAAGTTTTTGTCATTTGCCGGAGCTATGATAACGATTATTATGCTTCTTTTGATTTTTTATTATGCGTATCCCGTAATAGGATCAGCATTAATGTTTCCTTTTCTTGATTTCATCTCTTACGAGGCGGAAGTTATTTATCTTGGAAGAAAACCTGATGTTGAAAAAATGTCTCTGCTAAAAATATTTTTTCGAGCAATAATCGGTTCGATAAAAATGCTTTTTTTCTTTTTAACATTTAATCTTTTGATAATAATTATAAATCTGATTCCCGGTGTAGGAACGTTCGTGTATATAGTGCTGAACTTTCTTTTCATTTCTTTTATGCTGGGGTTGAATTTTCTTGATTTTTGTTTTGAGAGAAGAGGTTATTCTTTCCGCAAAAAGCTGAGACTTGCTTTTTCTAATTTCGGATTTACCTGCGGACTTGGCATGGTTTCTAATTTAATGTTGTCGATTCCGGTTATCGGTTTTCTTGCTTTTTCATTTTCTTCGGTTGCGGCGGCAATAGGCTGTAACAAGATAATTTTTCCGGTAAAGAAATGACAAAAGGCAAATTCGTTGCTGTTGAAGGAATTGACGGATGCGGAAAGTCTACTTTAATTGCAAAACTTAAGACTCATTTTCCTGATGCGGTTTTTTTGAGAGAACCGACAAGTGGAAAGTATGGTATTGCAATTCGGAAGAAACTATCATCTGAAGATGTGCTTGATGCGAAGGAAATGCTCACTCTTTTTATTTCAGACAGAGAAGAAGACTGTGAACTGAACATTTTGCCGGCACTCAATTCCGGAAGAAATGTTATTATGGATAGATATTATTATTCCAATGCAGCTTATCAGGGTGCGATGGGACTTGATCATAAGGAGATAATTGCCGAAAACATCAATCGCGGTTTTGCTGTTCCGGACATTGTTTTATATCTTGATATCCCACCCGAAAAAGCTCTTGAGCGTATTCGTCTTCGGGCTCTTTCTTCCGAGCAATATGAAAAGCTTTCGTTTCTTGAAGCGGTTGATTCTATTTATAAAAAGATATCCGATGATAAATTCTGTTTTCTGGATGGAAATCTTTCTCCTGATGAAGTTTTACAACAGGCTCTTGAAAGAATTGGAGATATATTGTGAAGAGCAAATCTCTTTATTTTATTATTCAATTTTCTCTCAGTGCTTTTTATTCACTGTTGATTCTTGTAATGCTTTATCATGTAAAAAAAACCGGAATGGAAAAAGAGCATTTCGGTGCTTTATGTTTCATTGTAGCGATTCTTCTTTTTACCGTTTTCGATTACTTCAGCGATTTGTTTGATTCCTTGTTTGAAAAGAAAATAGATTATAAGTATTATATTAAAACTGTTGATTCGCTCTTGTCTATTAAAACGATTGAGGATTTTCTTCATGAAGCATTCCCGATGCTTGTGCAGCTTACTCATTCTTCTTCCGGCGCCATTTTTTTTATTAATCAAGAAAATGAATCGTTTGAATGCTTCAGATATTCTGCCGGAAAAATAAGGAAAGAAGAGGTGTTTGCTTTTGATTCTGAATCGCCGCTTGTGAAGATAATGAATCATCCTGATGATATTATCATCAGACGAAATATGGCGAGAAACCTGACTTTTGAAAAAAGCATTGTAACTGAAATGGATAAAATAGGGGCTGATGTCGCAGCTCCAATTTATTATCATGATATTTTTATAGGTTTTGTGAGTCTGGGCGGAATAGCCCGCAACGTCACCTCAGATGACTGTGCCACAATAAAAATATTTACATCAAAGGCCGGATCGATTAAGGCGCATAATTTTCTTACAAAAGAGATGATAAAGAAGCGTGAATTTGAAAAAGAAAAAGCAATTGCTCTTAAGGTTCGTAAATCATTTTTTCCGACAAACGAAGCATCTAATTCATTGTGTGAAGTAGGCTTGTTTGCTAATGCCCGTTCTCTTCTTACAGATTTGTTCTATGATATTTATAAAAAAGACGATTCCATTCTTTTTTCATTTTACACAACAGGTAAGGAAACGTATGACTCTCTAATATTTATGCCTGCCGTAAAAGTTTTAATTCAAACCTACATCCGTATGGGATATAAAGTTAAAGACTCTGTTTTGATGGCAAAGGATATTCTCCAATCAAAAGATCTGATTGATGATAATTTTTCAATCTGTGCAGGTTTGCTAACGGGAGATATTCTTGAATATTATGCTGAGAACATGCCTAATCCCTACAAAATCAGCCAAAATTCAATTGAAGAAGTAAATGTAAATATCAGGATTGAATTGGGAGATCTTGTTGTTTTTGTTGAAAAAGAAATGAAGAATACTATTAGTGAAAAAATAGCTAAAGGACATTCGGAAATATCATTTATCAGAGACAGAAGAGCATATATTATTGCAGAAAATATTCTTGAATTGGCAAACGGACCTTATGGTTCCAGGAATAAACTGGTGGCGGTAGTAAAATGCGTTTAAAAAATTTTTTTAGAAGCAATATTTTTATCGGCATCTGTTTTGTTGTCCTTTTTGTTGTAGATTTTTTTTCTATTGCTTCGCTTGCAGATTTTTCCTCAAAATATCCTTTTGACAGAATTTTATACGGAAATACATTCAAATATAGTTTTATTGTTCTTGGTAAATCCGATTTATATGATTCTGTTCTGGTAAAAATGAACGGGATTTATATTAATGAAAATAATGCCAAAGATGTTATCCGCAGCAACAGTGAATATCTTTCGACATGTCAGATTAAAAAGAAAAACGGTGTTATTGATGCAATAATTCTGAAAAGATCTTTTAATTATAATATGTTTTCATCTGCTGTATTTTTTATTATAATAGCAAATATTCACATATTATGGGGTTTGATAGTATGGAAAATCCGTCTTGAGTATAAACTTTCATATTACTATTCATTATTTTCAATAAACCTGGGAATTGTCCTTTTTGCACTTTCACTTCTTTTTATGTATGAACATGCAATATATATTGTAATTTTATCCGCTAGTTTTTTTACGGGTCTTTTTTTGTTCTTGTTTTCAGATATGATTAATTCAAAACGAATGAGATTGATGAAAGTTTTGTCAGTTTTGTTTTCTACGCTGCTTGCCGTTGTATCATTTATTTATCTTTATAGTAACGTAGTGCAAACTATAGTATTGATTAATGCAATCAATCTTGTTGTGTTTGTTGCATTATTGGTGTTGTTCATTGTTTATGTTGTAAAATCATGTTTTTCTCTACGCAGGATTCTTCAGATAGGGTTCATTTCTTTTGCCGGATTTGTCCTTCCATGCGGAATTCTCCTTTTGTCTAACAGCATTGATGTGCCAGTAACAGTTTTTATGAATACTTCATTAACAATGATAATTCCTCTGACTCTCGGAAACAGCTTGATACGTGCGAATGGAAGTTTTAAATTTAAAGTAGATAAACTGTTTCTTGGAGAATTTTCAGCAGATTTTTTTTCAGCCACATTGATAGCTTTTCTCGGAGTATTTGTTTTCAATTTGTATTCGGCCGGAGTATCTGTATTATCTATTTTCCCTCTGGCTTTTGTTGCTATCGTAATTTTGGCTAGTTTGCGCAGATGGCTTAAGTACAGCATAAAATCAAATGATTATAATCATGACGTTTATATATCATCACTGAGAGATATCTCTGTAATTGCCGCCGAAACATCTGAGCTTAATTATAAGCTGGCTAGAATTTATATTGAAGCTTTCAGAATATTATCTCTCAATCAGATGAAAATATACGTATCATCAGAAAGACTTAAAAATTCCAGCAAATCGCCTTTTGAGACTTATGTAAAATATTTTAATACTGATTCACCTCTCGCGGTTCATTATAAGAAATACAAAGGCTTAATAAAAAAAGATTCAATATTTGCGAAATCTCTTTATGAAACATTGTCAGAGGGAATGGAAGAAATATCAAACTATCATGCGGTCAGCCCGATAACCGATTCAGAAACATTTTTAGGGGTTGTACTTCTTGGAGAAAAAATTAACGGAAGTGAATTTACTGAAAATGATATTCGTTTTATAAATTCATTTTCATTTCTTGTCTACCAGATGATTGAAAATGATATTATGTTTACTGATTACATCGATAAGCTGTCATTTGAGCAGGATATGGATAATGCTTCGTTTATTCAGATGAGACTTTTTCCTAAAATATTTCCATCTGATTCAGGACTTGATATAGTCTATTATACCAGACCTTATATCAAGCTTATGGGAGATTATTTTGATTTTTTCAAAATTTCTGAAAATAAAACGGCCTTTATAATAGCTGACGTTACGGGTCATGGAATGCCCGCAGCGATGATTGTTTCTGTTACTTCAATGATTTTCAATTCGCTTATGCGGTTGAACGTTTCTCTTGGCAAAGTTATGTGTGAGCTCAATAATTTTCTATCTTCAAGGTATGCCGGAATTGAACTTATCACGGCATTTGCCGGAATATATGATAAAACAAAAAATGAGATAGAGTATGTTAATGCGGGGCATTGCCAACCTGTTATTTATAGAAAAACAAATGAGCCGGTATTTATCGAAGAAAGATTTAATATGCTTGGTGTCAACCGTACTTCGGAATATACCACAAACTCAATTGCTTTTCGAAAGGGAGACTATATAGTATTGTACACCGATGGTTTAACTGAGCTATATGATGGAATAAGAAAAGATATTGTCGGAAATCAGATTTTTTACTTTCAGGGCAAAGAAAGATTTAAGAATACCGAAAGTCTGCTTGACGCTTTTGTCGGTACAGTTGATTCTTTTGAGCCGGAGATGATAAAAGATGATGTTACGGTTGCGGTTATCAGGTGTTCTTAGTTTTCTTGCCGTTATTACAGTATTTCCTTGTATTTTGACTGCATCACCAAAGAAGATTGCAGTATTGCAAATACTTGCAGAAGACAATGAATCAGCTTTATATGCAGATATGGCTTACAGCTCCCTTAACGAATTTGTTATGAAGGAAGGATTTGATTCTTCAATAGCTATAGCCGAGTCAAGACGCAAAAAACTTAATTATTATGAAATGATCGATCTCCTTTCCCGTGCAGGAGCAGAGACTGTTTTTTCAGGAGAAATTCGAAAAACTAAAGGTGAAGTTGTTTTCCGTTTTTTTGCGTTTGATCTAAAAGAAAACAATTCCGGAAGAATATATGCGAAATATGAAGCTTCGGCGGATTTAACCGGAGTTTCTCCATATAGCATAAATATGATATGCAGAGAACATGTTATTCGTTTTCTGGAAAAATATTCCAAAGAAAAAAATTTTTCAAAACTGCCTGATTATTATGCCGAAAAAGAAGCAGCAGTTTTGGCGGAAAGCAGTTTTCCAAACTCCTCAAGAATAATATTATTTTCACCTTTGATAAGCGCTTTTACTCCGATATATGTTCCATATGAATACGCCTCTTCAAAAAATTATAGAGGCCTTTCATTATATCTTCTTAATTCCGCACCTTACCAGGCAGCGACTTTTGCTGCTGCGTGGAGAATGATAAGTCCGTTTGGAAAGAGAGACCGAAAGGCTTCTTCTTCTGAGAAATTGTTTATGTATTACAATCTTGCTTTGGGCGGGCTTCCTCATTATCTTGCTCTGGCTTCGGATTCTTCGCTTCCGAGAATGAGAAATTTCGGTGCTAGGGATGAGCTGATAGGGAACCGATACTGTGAAGCTTTCTTTATGCTTACTGGAGGCGGATCGGCACATTTTTTTAAAGGGCATCATGCATGGGGGTATTTTTATTATCATGCCGATATGCTGCTTACAGTCGCGGCGATTTGTTCTTTAAAGGGAGAAAGATTTTATTTTATAGATTCTTTTGAGAAAAAGGATAAAGCTAAAATATTTATTGCACTTGCAGGTGTACGCGTTATCGAGGCTGTTCATGCATATTGCAGTGATTACAATATACTTAACGGAGCAGAAACTTCTTCGCCTCTTCCATATCTTTTTATGAATGAAGAGACACTTGAAGGCGGGATGTCGCTTAAGTTTTAATTGTTAATCGCTGATAACAGAAACGAATGTATGCTTTGATTCGACGCTATAAATCCTTTTGTCTCTAAAGTCAGCTCTTCTCCGGTAAGTGATGTTATTTTTGCGCCAGCTTCTCTCAAAATTACCGCAGGTGCTGCAAAATCCCAAACCGGATCATTAAACTGAATAACACCGTCTACAATTCCCTCGGCAAGATAAGTTAATTCGCGTGATGACGCACCGATAATTCTGATACCGAAACATTTTGGGGATATTTTTGAAATCAGGCTGATGTTATTGTTTATATCTGATTTGAAATCGGCATCAACGACTATGATAGATTCTTCTAATGAGCATTCTTTTGAGGTAAACTTTTTGTCATTTTTCATTGCACCGCCGTTTATTTCAGCATAATAGAATTCTTCAAACATTGGAAGATAAACTGCGCCGATTATGAGCTGTCCGTTTTTTGCTACGGCGATCGAAACTCCGAAATTATGTGTGCTTTTCATGAAATTGTGTGTTCCGTCAAGCGGATCAATAATCCAGGTATATTCTGAACCTGATTTGACGATTCCGCTCTCTTCCGCGATAATAGAATGAGTTGGGAAAACTGATTTAATTTTGGATATAATCAGCTTTTCGCATTCCCTGTCCGTGTCTGTTGAAAATGATCCGTCATTTTTGCGTTCTGCTCCGGAAATTTTTCTGAAAAATGAATTTTTAAGAAAGAGTCCGGCTTCTTTCGCTGTAGTATAGCAAAGAGATGATATGTCAGTCATTTTTCCCCGCAGAAGTGCAAAATTTAGTAATTACATTTTGCTTTTGCACTGGATGTAAATATATGTAACAGATTATGATTTAATATGTCAATTGTTTTAGAAAGTGTCTGGATTGTATTTGTGTTAAATAAGTGATTGCAATATTTTAGCCCGAAAATACTGTTTAATCGGATGCTTTTATGAATAAAAATGAGGCGGTTGTAAATCTTTTTCTCAGCGTTATGGTTTCTGACGGCGATGTTTCTGATTCTGAAATAGCTGTAATAGAAGATTTTATCAGAAATCTGCATTCTTTTGATGTCAATCTTGAGGCATCTGTAAAAAAGATAAGCAGTTTGACGCCTGACAGAGTTTCATCATTATTTGATGAATCGATTATATTCTTGAAGGACATCCCGATGGATGAAAAAATCCTTCTGCTTGATAAAATAAATGATATCATTGAAGCTGACGGAATTATTGCCGAAGGCGAAAAAAATATGCTGATGAAAATCAATTCGATCTGGAATTTCGATTGAATTCTGTTTTTAAAATTATACAGATCGATTGTTAAAAGTTATCGGTTTCCTTTTCTTCAGGAATCAGAACAACTATAAGTATTTAATGCAATGGAGAATTTGAATGAGAAGAAACGGTTCAATTATAAATTATGCGGCATTTATGATAACTGCATTTACTGTAATTATCTATTTTGCGCAGCGAATGTATTTCCCTTTTTTTGAAGAAAATTTTTCATTAATCCCTTCTGAAATTATTACAAAGTTTCAGGTTTGGAGGATATTTACTTATTTGTTCATACATGATCCCTTATCTTATCTTCATATATTTTTTAACATGTATATGCTTATCATGTTCGGTATTCAGGTAGAAGCAGAATGGGGTAGAAGACGCTTTTTCTTTTATTATTTTCTCTGCGGTACCGGAGCCGGACTTTTTATTTTTTTGATCGCACTAATCAGCGGTGAAAATTCGCTGACCATGGGGGCAAGCGGAGCTATTTTCGGAATAATGCTGGCTTTCAGCATGCTTAATCCGGATGCCGTAATACTTCTGTTTTTCATTCTTCCTATCCGTGCGAAATATCTGGTCATTCTATATGCAGGACTTGAATTGTTTTTTGAACTTTCAGGTGCTCAGCCGGGAGTCAGTCATGTCGGACATCTCGGGGGATTGCTGACAGGTTTTCTTTACTTTAAATATATGAAGCATAAATTCTCTAAGAGAAAAAAGCGTAGAACATCGAAGAAGCGGTCTGAGTTTTCTGTAGTTTCTTCTGAGAAGAATGAAAGCTCTATAATAATGAAAAATGTTATTCTCGAAAAGCTCCGTGCCGGAAAAGGAAAGGAATCTCTTTCTGATGATGAATGGCAGTATATTAAGTATCTTGATATAATTCACGATTCTTCTGATTCAGAAGAAAAATCCGGAATAAAAAGCGATAAAGAATTCATTAACGAAGTTCGGAATTTCATTAAACTTTAAAAAAGTCAGTTTTCTTTCTTATCTCTGAAATGAGGGAATGAATTTGGTTGATTGATTCCGCTATCATGGAAAGGGATTCATGATTTTGTGACAGATTTTCGCTGAGTGCCTTCATTGTTTTTTCTGCTTCAAGAGAAAACTGCTGATACTTTTCAATTCCGGCTGAGTTTTCCTCAGCTATTGCTTTTACCGAATTAGTTTCGTTTACGGCATTTTCTCTCACGGCCGCCTGCAGCTGCAGAAAATCAAACATTGTATTAATTATTTTTCTAATCTCTTCGGTATCTCCGACTATTGATGAAATCGAATTAACTGCAGATTGGACATTTGTAAAACTTTGTTCAATTTCAGCACTTGATTTGGTTATAAGATTCTCAATGTCTTTTGTACTTCCTGCTGTCTTATCAGCAAGTTTTGATATTTCTTCTGCAACTACGGCAAATCCTCTGCCTGCATCACCGGCTCGAGCCGCCTCAATCGAAGCGTTTAGAGAAAGCAGATTTATCTGATCAGATATGTCATTGATTACATTTACAATATTATTCATTTCATGAGAGCTTTCCTGAATGGATCCCATGGTTTTACTCAAAATATTCAATGAGTTTTGTCCGCTTGTGATTTTTTCTGATATGGTTACAAGAGATTCCTTGGATTTCGAAGAACTGGCAGTTAATTCCTGCATGGTCGCAAAAATTGATGCAAGTTTATTGTTAAGTGCGATAAAAGAATGATAGAGCACATCGCTGTTGAAGCTGATTAGATCAATTTCTTCTCTGTTCTCTACGATAAAAGCAGTTAGTTTTTCATGAAGATCTGTCTGTTCCTCGGATTTCAGGCTTGCATCTGCAGTTGTTGCGACGGTTTTATCGGCCAAAGATGATGTTTCCATGGTAACTCTTTTGATTTCTTTCATCATTGTATGAAGAGTTTCGAAAAGAACGTTGACTGCATTGTAAATACTGCCGATCTCATCATTTTTATCTTTCGGGAAACGCATTTCGAGATTCCCGTCAAATCTGGCGACATCAGAGATTGTTGAAGAAAATGAATTTATCGGTTTTATGAGTATTCTTCTGATGAAAAGAATCAAAAGAATACTTGCTATGAATCCGGCTATTGCGATTGCTATGATGAAAAAAAGAATTTCCTGCTTAGCTTTAACAATTTCGGCGTAGTCTATATCAACTCCGATAATAGCACTGGTTTTACCTTCCGAGTCAATTATAGGAGCATAAGCCGATTTGAATATACCGTACTGGTCAGTTGTAATTGATCCTATTACGGGTTTTCCTTCAAAAGCGGATAAAACAGCGTCGTCAGCTTCATATTCCATTCCAATAGGAGAGTGGTTTTCATTTTCTCCCGTATCGAGAATAAAATGTATTTTCCCTTCTGAATCTTTTATCAGTGAATATATAAATGTAAGATTGTTATCTTTTTGAATCTGAATCATTTTGTCTCTGTAATAAGAATACTTCTGTGAGTTTTCTGTATTTTCAGATGCTATTTCTTTGTGAATTTCCGGATCAATCATTGCAGATAAGGTTTTTGCGCTTGAAGAAAGAGCAGAATCAATTTTGTCATTATAACTTGAATTAAGTTTATAAAAGAAAAAACCGCTGGTGAATGCTATCAGTATCAGATTGTTAAGAGCGAACAAAATTGAAGTTTTAAACGATATGCTGAACCCTTTCATTGCAAGCCAGTCCTTCTGTTTAATAGCTCAATCGTATAATTGCGCACAGATAAAGCAAACAGTATTTTACTGTTGTCGGGACTTTTTAGATTAATTTATTTTTGGGTCTTTATTCTATCGAGAAGTGAGTCTATTTCTTCCTGGTCAAGCCATTCGTCAGAAACATCAGTCGTAGTTCCGGTTGCAATCATGTACATTTCCATCGCCATGATCAGTTCTTCTTTGGAGACATAGCCCAAAGTTACCATTACCTGACCTATAGCAGTCTGCGGATTGTCTTTCTGCAGTTCGAGAGAAGCACGGAGCTGATCTTCCGTAATTATTCCGTTTTCAACAAGAAATTCGCCTACGCGTTTAAAACTACTCATAAATTCTTTTAATCTGTAAAAATGAAAGTGTCAAGCTAAAATCAGGCTTTTGATTTTCTGGCGGAATTGTCATCTATGATAAACCATTTTACCAGTTCGCGTTTTGTCATGCATTCATCAAGTTTAGAAATCTGAGAGACTAAACCTTCATCTGAGTCTGAAAAATCCTTGCTGGTCAGAACCATGCTTTGGTAATTTTGATGATAATCAGATTTGAGATCACGGCTGTACACATCTTTGTTTTTGTGGGTATTAAAAAAATCATTCAATTTTCTGTTTTCGTTGAATATTTCGTGTGATGAAAAATTATGAGAAATAAAACTCATCATTTCGTCAAAACTCAAAATGAAACGCGCGACCTTGTTTAAGCCGCATGCTATGTCCGAAATTCTTATGCCGTTTTCGGTGTAGAAAGGAATGAACGGTATAAATTTCAAACGTCCGAAAAGAGCTTTTTTTACATATTGTTCGGATGAAAAAGATTTTGAAGAAATGTCTGCAAATATAAATGATACTTCAGAGTCATTCAGAGAGAAAAGATCATTGAAATTATATATTTCAATCATGTCATAATTGAATAACCGAAGAACTGCTTTTAGGATCGTGTTTCTCTTTATATCAGAAGAGAAAACAGCGATTTTCCTGTCTGTGTTGGGTTTGCTGAAAATTCTTATGATCTTATCAAGATTATTTCTCAGATAATTGTGATTAAGATAAAACGGAATTGATTTGTTTTTCATTTCAGCTTCTGTTTCAGTTGAAAATTCTTCTGAAAAAGCCACTGTTGATAAAGGAAATTCTTTTAATGCAATTTTTGAATCAAAATCAACAGCAGTTAGAATGTAATCTTGAAATGAATCACCAGGATTAATTTGCCTTTTGATTTCAACATAATCAGAATATATGTTACTGAAGCATGTAGTGCTTTCGCTTAATATTAGAATTTTAGCAGGTTTCATCGGTTACTTTATGCGTTTCATGAAATCAAAAATTATTCTGGCGGTTAATCCCCATATTGGTCCGAAATCTGTTTTGTAATAATAAATCCTGTGCAGCATATTTCCCCATGGTTTATGATACATCGGAGGAAGATTCAGCTTTTTTGATGGAAGAAGTTCAATAATTCTTCCGTCATCATCTGCACTTGAAGGATTGACAGTAAGTTTTACATGATAAATCTGAGGTTCGTTATCGATAAAAAAAGAAAGAGGGATTGTGAATACTTCGGAAATTTCAAGTTCATCAATAACAATATCTTTTTCTTTTACACCCTGTACGAATCCGGCGAAAGGATGAACCAGAGCGCCCATCGGAGAAATGATTGTATCAAGCGGCAGAAGTTCGGAAAATAATTCTGGAGATATGCCTGTTTCTTCCTCGACTTCACGAAGTGCTGCATCATAAGGAGATTTGTCAATGGATGTGTCTATAACTCCGCCGGGAAAAGAAATTTCTCCGCCCTGACGTGTTCCTTCTGCTCTTTTTTCAAAAAGGAATTGAGGCTTTCCGTCTGTTAAAACGAGTGCGACTACAGAGCAGTTTAAATACTCATCCGAACCGCTAATTCCGGTGTTGGCTGATTTGAATTTTGAAATCAGGAGTTCATGATCCATATACTGATGATTTCAGAATATACGTAATGATTCAAGTATAATTTGAAAGATTAGAAAAAAAGAATTATGAATTGAGTTCTGTCATGAAGTAGTAAAAAATAAACTATCAGTCGGATATATTTTTTTTGAAAGAAAGAATTATCATCGTCATGTCATCGTGAAGAGGCTGGCGTCCTTTATACCTCGAAATGTCTTTCAATATTTCTTCTTTAATTATTTCAATTCCTTTTTCCTCGTATCTTCCGACATTAGCTGCGAATCTTACTGAACCGTATTGTTCTCCTGATTCATTAACCTGTTCAATCAGACCGTCTGTTAGCAGAATGAAAAGATCATCTTTCTCAAGTTTTAATTTGTCAGACGGTATACTATTTTCATTATCTGCTATTCCTAAAGGAATGTTGTTGTCCTGAGATGTAGTAAGCCGGAAGAATCTTCCATTTCTGAAAAGATAGATAAGAGAGTGGCCCATGTCGAAGATTGTTAGTTCGCCGGTTTGTTCATTAAGATCTGCAAAAACTCCTGTAACAAATTTTTCGTTTCCAAAAGTTGAAAGAAGAAAAGAATTCATTTTTTGAATAAAAGTCGAAATTCCCAATGAGAAATCATAAGCGCTGAAAAGACCTCCTATTGCTGCAGTAACGAGAGATGCAGAAATACCTTTTCCGGAAACATCACATAAAGTAAACAGCCATCTTCCTTCTCCGTATTCTCTAACATCGTGAAAATCTCCGGATACTCCTTTTGCCGAACGGTTTACTGCGCATACTGAAAATGAATTATTTTCGAACATCAAATCTTCTTTGACTATGTTGCTTTGCAGTTTTCGTGCAAGCTGAATGTCTTTCTGAGTTATTCCTGAAAGATAAATAAGAATGTCTTTTGTTGAAAAAATTCCGTAAAACCTGCCTTTCTTAGATATTGCAAAATATTTATCATTTTTTAAACCGTGCTTTTCTTCAATTTCATCTGCAATTGAATAAATATTACTCTGATAATCGTAGACCAGGCAGTTTGAACAAATTTCTCCGGCAGATTTACTGTGATAAAGATCTCTGCCGAATGGCTTGCTCAGAAAATCAAAAAGTATTTTTCTGGAAATAAGTCCGATTATATGTCCGGACTTATCAGTTATTCCTATTGCCTGAACGTCATTTATTTTTTCCATATCCTCAGCTATCTCAAGAACTGATGAATCTGATTGTGTATAATAATATGCCGAAGCTATTTTGCCTATGATTTCCCCATGCTGTTTGTCTTTCGGGGTTTTTATAATAGTTTTTAATCCTGAAATCACATCATTTTTTTTTTCAGTGAATGACATCATAACTCCTCCGTCACTTGGAGTGTTTAACATTAATGTTCATCATCTGTTTAAATATTTTGTGAAGTTATGATAAATTATATGATTACCGTATGCAGGGAATGTTTTCAGAATGATGTCAATGGTGTATATTCCTTAAAATATGATGATGACGGCTGTTCCGTTATCCTGTCTTATAATGTTTGGTTCTCCTCCGATTTGCTTTGAAAGAGAAGAAACAAGTTTCATTCCAAGACTGTCTGTTTTATCTATATCAAAATTGTGAGGAATTCCTTCACCGTCATCAGCAACTGCAAGTGATCTTTTGCCGTTTGGAAGCAGAAGAAATTCTACAATTATTCGTCCTTTTCTTCCGTCATTAAATGCGTGCTTTATTGAATTTGAGACAAGTTCATTTATAATAAGTCCGCATGGAACCGCATCATCGATTGACATGAAAACATTGTCAGAGCGGACTTCGTAGGAAATTTGTCTTATATCGGCCGAACTTCCTGCAAAAATCTGCTGAACCAGATTTTTGAGATATGAGCGGATTTCAATTCTGGTCAGGTCTGATGACTGGTAAAGTTTTTCGTGAATAAGAGCCATGGTTTTTACTCTGTTTCGGCTTTCGGATAAAATAGAAGTTATCTCGGCATTTTTAATCGTATTAGCCTGAAGAGATAAAAGAGACGATATGATCTGAAGATTGTTTTTTACTCTGTGATGGATTTCTTTTAAAAGAATATCTTTTTCTCTTAGAGTGTCTGATATTTTTTGGGACGAAACCTTGAGTTCGGTAATGTCTGCCGCGCAAGAAAGCATTCCGTCAAAATTATGATCGTCATCCTCGAAAGCATAGACATATTCCGAAACCCATTTGAATACAGAGTCGGCAAACTGCATTTTGTAAATTCCGGTCTGATTTGTTTTGCTTTTAAAAGCGTCATACAAAGGAAGAAGATTCATTTCAATTGGTTCATCCTTATAGTCGGAATATTTGATAGATGGATTTTTTGATTTGAAGATATTGTCTCCTACAGATAATCCTGAATATTTTTTTGCAGTGGGATTCATGAAAGTTATATTTCCGTTTTTATCGCAGACTGTAATTGCGTCCCGCATTGTTTTGAATATTCTGTCAAGGAGGTTCTCTGATTTTAAAATGGCATTTTCTCTTGATGAAACAGAAAGAACCATTTGGGAGAAAATTTCATAGAATCCGCTGATCTCAGAATAATCCGAATGCAGAATCTTTATTCCGTAATTTCCGTCAGATATTGATGACATCTGCAAAGCAATTCTGTTTAGAGGTAAAATGAATCTGATTTTGAAATAGTATATTGTTAGAAAAAGAAAAAGTGCAGCAAGAGAGAAGGCAAAAATAAGAAGCAATTTCATAGCTTTGGCGGGTGCTGTGATTTTGTCATAATTGTTGTAAATTGAAACAGTCCATTCCGGGGAAGTTACTGGATAGACGCTTACTCTGTTTTTTTTATTATCTGTAAAGAAATCATAACTTCCGATTTTTCCTGATAGAGCTTCAAAAATGTGTGTTTCGTTCTTAATATTCCGCCTTTGTTCCCAATATTCCTTAATTGGGTGATAGATGATGTTTCCGTTTCTGTCTGTAATTGTAGTCCAGATTCCGGTATTGGATAATTCTTTATCAACTGAAGAAGTTAGGAATTCAATATTGATAATTGCACAAACTATTTGATTATCTCCGGGAACTGATATAGTTATACAGATTTTGTTTGATTTGAATGAAATAAAAGAGTCGGAATAATAAGCTTTTCCGGTTTCTTTTGTTTTTAAGAAATATTTCTGTGTGGAGTAGTCGAAGTTGTCATAGAAATTATTATCATAAGAATGGTTGATTAGCGTTCCTTTGTTATCAAGTATGAAAATTTCTTCAAAAGAATTGTTCCCATCTGCAATGTTTCTTAAGTATTCGTTTATCTTGCTGCTGTGTATAGTTTGCCTTGAAATGTTTTCATTAATTATTTTCAGCTGACTTTCTGTTTGTTTAAAAAAACGATCGTACTCATTTGACATGTTTCCGGCTAATGTCAGGGAATTCAGGTCATTTGTTCTGATGAGATTATCAGAAAAATTATTTATTGAAATAAACAAAAATAGAAAGAGTAATGAAAATATAATAATTGTAAAAGCAATGGAGAGTTTGAAAATCGATTTTTTTCTGTTTTGTTTCATTTGCTTTTTATGATCTGTCCATTTTTTATTTCAACAAGATTTGCTGAACGCTGTGCATCGCCGTAACGGTTTATAAGATATTCTCCTGCAGGGGAATCGAATCTCCGTGTTTCGATGGTATTCCTCTTAATTTCTTCAGGAGTAAAATAGTTTTTTCTGAATGACTGAAACAAAAGATACACACAGTCATATCCGTATATTGAAGAAAAAGTGGCTTCCGTGCCGAATCTTTCGGCATATTTTTTTCTGAAATTTAAGAGTGACTGATGTTTGTTTTCTGTATCATAGAATAAAACAGCTTTAATTCCTTCAACGGCTTTTCCTCCATTTGAAGTAAGATATGATGTCATTGCCCATCCCCCGGTGAATATCGGAATTCTGTTATTTTTAATTCTTATTTTTTGCGCAAATCTTGTCAGGTCATGAGCTGAAAAAAGGGCAAGAACCGTATCAGGGTTGGTTTTGATTATGTCGTTAACGGCGTTTTCTATCGCTTGGTTGTCTGTTAGAGCATATTCCTTTACGAGAAAAGGTGATATGTTTTTTGAGTTTGCATATTCAGTAAAAAAACCTATGTATGATTCACAATATGTCCTGTTTAATGAATCATAGATGATTACAATCTTTCTAAGATTTGATGATGAAATATTATCCGCTACGGCAATAGCTTCACTTTTGGTGGTAGAGCAGACGCGTAAAAAATTATCATCTCTGTCGGTAAAATAATCTGAACTGGAAGATGGTGATATCATAAGAAAATCTTTTCCATTGATTAAAGATAACCCGGCTTTAGACATTTCGCTTGTACTGTGTCCGATAATCAGATTTTTCCCTTGTTCAATAAAATCTGAATCTATTGCCGCTGCTTCTTCTGCTGAATTTTTATCATCGGAAATAAAAAGTCTGATTTTTCTTTTTCCGAGAACACCGGATTGATTAATTTCTTCTGTTGCGAGAATAATACCGTTTTTGCAATGAATCCCTAGATCAGAATTTTTTCCGCTGAGAGTTGAAGAAACTCCGATGTTGATTGAATTATTGGAGCATGATAACATGAATGCTGAAAATAAAAAGACAGCTGAAAAGGTAATAAATTTAATTCCCGATAAGAACATATTTCCCCTTGGAGATTCTGTAAAGATAAGTTTTTCTTTCAGCATCTCCGTTTAAGTTTATTGAAAATGATCCCGTTAGAAGAGAGAAATTCTTTTTTCTGATAATTGATTCTTTTATTTCATCAACCGAAGCATCAGCAATATCCGGTTTATCTTCTTCAATGCTTTGCTTTAAAATCATTATCGAGTCGTACGCGAGAAGTGAAACAAGCGAGGGTTGTTCTCCGAATTTTGATAAATATTTCTCTCTAAAGACATTGCTTTGCTCGGAGTCAATGTTGAAATTTATAAAATGTGAGAAGATTATACCTTCACTGTACTTGCCGGCGTTTTCCATAAGCTCTTCGTTGGCTGCCGCACCTGACATGAAAATTTGCTGGTGAAAACCATATTTTCTAAGCGACTGGCAAATCACGGCAAGAGTTCGCCCGGATGTGAGGATAAGAAAGGAATCGGGATTGAGGATTGAGCTTTGTCGGAGAATTTCCGTAAGAGTTTTTTCGTCAGCGGATTCAAACAAAGTTTTGTGTAAAATGGAAGTATTTCCCGTTTCGTCAGAAAAATATTTGATGAACGTAGAGGAATATGCGATGTTAGTTTTATCATATAAAACATATATTCTTTTATAACCGGATTGTTTGGCATATCTTGCAGTTGCTTCCGCCTGGCTGCGGCTTGCCGGAATGACTCTGATGAAATTGTCATTTAGTCCCGACAGCCCGTCTGAAGCTGAATATGGACTTATCATAAGAATTTGTTTGTTTGCTATTGCCTTTAGACCTGCTTTTGACATTTCACTTGTATTATGACCGATTATTATTTTATAATTTTTCATTGCAATTCCGTAATCTATTCCTTCGGCGATTGACGGATTGTTTTTGTCATCGAAAATATCAAGAACGATTCTGCTGCCTCCTATTCCTCCTGAAGTGTTAATTTCGTCGACAGCTATCTCCAAACCGTTTTTTGCATATAGCCCTGTTTTACTTGCGTTGCCCGAAAGAGTTCCGACAAATGCTATTTTCTCCTCCCGGCAGGAGCAGAATAGTAATAGAAAAACAGGAAGAAAATTATTAAAGCGCATATCGCATTATTCTATTTCCTGCATGAAATATTTCAAGAAGTAAATACTTTTAAAGCTTTTTATGAATATGTTCAGAATTGAAGCATAGACTGGCATAATATGGAGTAACCGCAAGCGCATAAGACTATTAATATTGCGTCATCTTTTTCTTTAGAGAAATAGTTTGAATAATTGATTCATCACGAATGGAATGAACACTTTGAATTATTTAGTACTAACTACGTTTTACAAGCTAAGTTTTATGATTGATGATATTTCTAATTTTGTTGACAGATTACATTTATGACGCATATTTGTTTTAATTATGGAGGAATTGGATGGATATTGCAGTAGAGATGTTCCTGTTCAGGGGATAATCTTTGTGATTCTTTTCCTTTGATTTATCCCGCCGGAAACATCCGAAACGAATAATTCCCGTTGAGTGAACAGGAACATTATCCTTATTTTACGCGCGACATTCGTGTGTCATACGTGTGCATTCACAATAGGAGATTATTATGTTCACAATTATTAAATCATATGCCGCAAATCGCTATAGAATATTAAAAAGAAATGAGAATTTTCTAAAGGCGGTACGTTATGAAAATTGAATCTCTCGGCTGGAAAGCCGCTAATGATAAAGATTTTGAAGAATTCAGAAGACAGGGTTTTATTCCTGCAAGAATTATCAGAGAAACCCGTCATATTTATGAAGCAGACGCCGGAAGCGGGGCAGTTCAGGCGCAGGTATCAGGCAGATTTATTTTTGAATCAGAGTCTCGTGCTGATTATCCCACGATTGGAGACTGGGTTGCGTGCCGTGACGGAGGCGGAATTCTTATTATTGAAGAACTCCTTCCGAGAAAAAGCCGCTTTTCCCGGAAAGAAGCAGGTGTTCTTACGGAGGAGCAGATAATTGCCGCTAATATAGATTATCTCTGTATTGTCTGCGGTCTTGACGGAGGCCGTAATTTCAGTCTGCGGGGTATCGAAAGATATTTGTCAATGGCAAGAGAGGGCGGAGCGTCTCCGGTAATTGTTCTGAATAAATGCGATATCGCAGAAGACAGGGCTAAAGCTGTTTCGGAAGCCCGGAATATTGCGGGCGATGCTCAGGTTTTTGCCGTAAGTGCTTTAACCGGTGAGGGAGTTGACGAACTGCTGAATAAATTTGATCCGTTTTCAACAATTGCCTTCAGCGGACCTTCGGGTGTCGGAAAATCCGCTCTTGTTAATTCGCTTCTGGGTTCAGGTCACATGCGTACGGGAACCCAGCGCGAGGATGATCTGAGAGGACGTCATACAACGACTCACAAAGAGCTTGTTGTTCTGAGAAACGGAGTGATGCTGATCGATACGCCGGGTCTTCGGGAACTTCAGCTCTGGGGCGGACAAGAAAGTCTGGATACATCTTTTTCGGAAATAGCACAAGCTGCATTAAACTGCAGATTCTCAGATTGTTCTCATCAGGGCGAACCGGGATGCGCAGTCGTTAAACTTGTTGAAAGCGGTGCAATGACCGAAGCGCGTTATAAGAATTATCTTGATATGAAGTCTGAACTCGCGTATCTCGAAAGCAGACTCAGCGAAAAAGGTCATCTCGATAGAAAGAAAAAAGAAAAGGATCTGAGCCGTTTAGTTAAGCTTTATGCGCGGGATCATAAGAAATAGTATAAACAGACTGTCTGAAATACGGCAGTCTGTTTAAAGAATATTTGACTTGATTGGTTGTGGAGATTATCATCTACTAATTTGTTTCATGAATTGGTTCTGTCCGATAAGGAAGGACGACTTTTTTATTTTTTGTGATATTATAAAGGAAGGTGTAAAATGTATTTTAATTTGGTTTCTCTTTTGTTTGTTTTGGTTGTTTACGGTCTTACTATTATCTCGGGGAAAATATCCCGTTTTGCATTTGCCCGTTCAGTTAAGATTTCTTTTCTGGCTGTTTTTTCTATAAGTCTTCTTTATCTGGTGAATGTTCTTTCGGATATTTCGAATATTGAAAAACTTGCGGAAGGTCTTCATTTCGTTCTGCTTGCAAATGCTTATTCCGGAATATTAAGAATTATGATTTTATTTTACAGTGAAGTTAAAAGGAAAAATTCAAAGAATGCCTGAGAAATACGATAATCTCGTGTCATATATGGCTAAACTCGGCAATTGCGCTGTTGCTTTTTCAGGCGGAGCTGACAGCTCACTTCTTTTAAAAATAAGCCATGAAGTTCTTGGAGATAAATGCACAGCGTTAACATATCATTCACCATTAATGCCTGCGCGGGATATTGACGACAGCATTACTTTCTGCAAAGAATACGGAATCAGGCAGATCGTTATTGAAAGAAATTCCATTTCTGCTGAAGTTAAGAAAAATACTTCTGATAGATGTTATTTGTGCAAGAAGGATATTTTCTCGGAAATAATTACTGAGGCTGAAAGATGCGGACTGAAAAATATTTCGGAAGGAAGCAATCTGGACGATATTGATGATTACCGTCCGGGAATGAAAGCATTAAAGGAACTTGGAATAATTTCGCCGCTTCTCGAGTGTTCGATTTCAAAAAATGATGTACGTAAAATTTCTGCAAAACTGGGCCTTTCAACTGCGGAAAAAAAATCATCGCCTTGTCTTGCAAGCCGTATTCCGTATGGAGAAGAAATTGACAGCGGTAAACTTAAGCGCATAGATATGTCGGAAAAATATATTTCATCGCTCGGTTTTTCTGATTTCCGGGTAAGAAGCCATGAAAATCTTGCCAGAATTGAATTTTTACAGAAAGATATTCGTTCTGTTGTTGAAAGCAATATTCTTGAAAAGATTTCGTCAATGCTGAAATCTTTCGGTTTTGTATATGTTTCTGTTGACGCAGACGGTTTTAGAAGCGGAAGTATGAACAGGGAAATTAAGGAGAAATAATTTTGAGGGAAGATATTCTTGTGAGTCTGCTCGAAGAAGTCAGAAAGGGATCTCTTGATACAAAAGATGCTCTTGAAAAACTGCGTTATCTTCCTTTCGATGATATGGGTTTTGCAAAGATCGACAATCACCGTGAAATCCGTACAGGATTTCCTGAGGTGATTTTCTGCCCCGGCAAAACGCCTGAACAGATTCTTGCGATAGTTAAAAGAATGAATGAAAACGGAAGCAATGTTCTTGCCAGCCGAATGAAGAAAGAAACCGCGGAATTTCTATCTGCTCATTTTCCTCTGGGAGAATATTTTGATGTAGCCGGTATTTTTTATGTAGAAAATAAACCTCTTGTGATGAATTCTAAAACAGTTCTTGTTCTTTCGGCCGGAACATCTGATATTTCAGTTGCGGAAGAAGCTGCTGTCACCGCTGAAAAAACAGGAAACAGAGTTGAACGTGTTTATGATGCCGGAGTAGCTGGAATTCACCGTCTCCTTTCTGCGCGTGACAAACTGCTTTCTGCCGGTGTGGTTATTGCTGTTGCTGGAATGGAGGGCGCGCTTGCAAGTGTTGTCGGAGGTCTTACTGATAAACCTGTGATTGCTGTACCTACAAGTGTTGGATACGGTGCGAGCTTCGGAGGGATTGCGGCTTTGCTTGCTATGCTTAACAGCTGTGCAAGCGGTGTAACGGTTGTGAATATTGATAACGGTTTTGGAGCGGGATATGCCGCATCTCTTATTAACAGACAGATAAAGGAATGACGAGTGAAAAATAAAGTTTTGTATTTTGACTGCTTTGCAGGAATCAGCGGTGACATGACTGTTGGAGCGTTGATAGATTTGGGTGCAGATGAAAAAGAATTGTTGCGCTGTCTTGATTCTCTGCATCTGCATGGATACCGTATTGAGATTAAAAAGGCGTTAAAAAACGGAATCAGCGGAACTGATTTTAATGTTGTAATAGAAGAAGAGCATTCGCATCATTCTCATCATCACCACCATCATTCGAGAAATTTTAAGGATATTTCAGACATTATTAATTCTTCACCCCTGGATTCATCGGTTAAAGAACTCAGTCTGAAAATATTTCATGAGATTGCAGCTGCAGAATCAAAGATTCATGCAAAAAGCATTGATGAAATTCATTTTCATGAAGTCGGTGCGATTGATTCAATTGTCGATATAGTTGCTGCTGCCGTATGCCTGAATATGATTAAACCGGATAAAATAATTTCATCTCCGCTCAATCTTGGAGAAGGAACTGTTGAATGCGCTCATGGAGTTTTCCCTGTTCCGGCGCCTGCGACTGCCGAAATTTTAAAAGGCGTACCCGTTTATTCAAGCGGAATAAAAAAAGAAATGACTACTCCGACGGGTGCAGCGATTATAAAATGTATCGCGACCGAATTTTCTTCTTTTCCGGCTATGAAAATTGCTTCAACCGGATACGGACTCGGAAAACGTAATCTTGATGTACCAAATGTTCTTCGCGCCGTTATCGGAGAAATGGATTATTCTGAAAAGAAGGTGATGATTGAAACGAATATAGACGACATGAGCGGTGAAATTTATTCTTACTTAACTCCTAAACTGTTCGAACACGGAGCTCTTGATGTTTTTCTTACGTCGGTTATAATGAAGAAGGGGCGTCCGGCGCATATTCTAAGCGTTTTGTGCGGCAAAGATAATGTGAATACAGTGGAAGAAATTATTTTTTCCGAAACGACTACATTCGGAACACGCCGTTATGATGTTGAACGTACAGAACTTGAAAGAAGCGTAATTAAAGTAAAAACTTCTTACGGTGAAATATCTGTTAAGAAAGGATATTATAATGGAAAGTATCTGAAGTTCTCGCCTGAGTATGATGAATGCGCTGACGCAGCAAAGAAACACGAAGTTTCCGTGCGTGAAGTATATAACGCCGTTACGGCACAAATAAAAGAATCGGAGGATTGATATGCACATTCCAGAACAAATGATGAACGGAGCAGTTTGTCCAGTAACGGCCGGAATCGCTGTTACAGGTCTTGCTGTTGCGGGTTATGCCGCACTTAAAACAAAAAAGAAACCATCGCCGTTTTTATTCGCGGCTGTTGCGGGTTTTATTTTCGCGGCGCAGATGCTTAATTTCCCAATCGGCGGCGGAACATCAGGTCACTATCTGGGAGCAGCTTTTGCAGCAATTGCGCTTGGTACACCTTTCGGAATTCTTGCGATGGCATTGATTGTTGCGCTTCAGGCTGTTGTTTTCTCTGACGGCGGACTTACAGTTTTAGGCGCCAATATCGTCAACATGAGTATTGTCGGCGCGGGTCTCCCCGGAATTCTTTACTCAATGTTTTTCCGTAAAAATGATAATGCTTTGAGCCGTTTGAGCGGTATCTTTTTTGTTTCATTTCTTTCTGTGATCTCGGCTGCTGCGCTTTGTTCAATGGAACTGTCTGTTTCAACAGCAATTGCCGCAAGTGATGTTTTTGATGCGATGATGAGACCGCATTCGCATATAGCTCTTGCTGAAGCGGCGGGAACGATGGTTTTTGCAGCTGTTTTTGCCGGAGCAAAGTTCAAAACAAATGCTCACTCGTGGAACAAGTCATTTCTTATAATCGCGGCTTTTATAATGGCGCTTATTATTTCGCCTTTTGCGAGTTCCCTTCCTGACGGGCTCGAATCAGCTGCTGAAAATCTTGGTTTATTGAAAGAAAGCGCGCCTCTTTTTGTTACTCCGCTTTCTGATTATACCGTTTCGGGAAGTGATAAATTCTGGGCAGTTTCTCTTGCAGGTGCTTTCGGAATTCTTTTAATTATGATTTCGGTTTTGCTCGCAGGTGTGTTTTTCAGAAAAACCGCTAAGGCTGTTTTGAAAAAATAGATAAGTCATAAAAACGCTTCCGTTACAGGAAGCGTTTTTAAATATTACTAATTTGTATTGTTATAATAAGGCGCAGAATCAGATTCTGTGCCTTATATGTTTCAAGAGAACTGAAACGGCATAGATCCCGGCTGAAACAAGAACTACAGCTGCTCCGCACGAACTTTCAGTATAATAAGATATCATAAGACCGGCGATGCCCGATATGAGACCGATGAGTGCTGAAAGCGCAAAGTACGCTCTGAGATTTTTTGCGTGAATTCTTGCCGCTGCTGCGGGAAGAATGAAGAGAGAATTGATTATAAGAATTCCGACCCATTTTATTGAAAGAATTACTATCAGTGCGACAAGAATTGAAAAAACTGTTTTGACAATGAAGGGATTGATAATTTTTCCGTAAAGAAGAGAAGGCTCAACGCTTATCAGTGAAATTCTTCCTGAAAGGAAAACCCAGAATAAAATTACTGCCGCCAGAATGACTGTAAGATATCCAATCTCTGAAGCGTTTATGGAAAGTATATCACCGATTAAGTAAACGGTATATTTTGAAAAAGATCCTCCTCTGCTGAGAAGGGCTATTCCGAGAGCGGTTGTAGCAGAAGCGAAAACTCCCATGACCGTGTCGCCGTCGGCTTTTGTTACAGAAAGAAAAATGTTAATTGCGACAGCTAAAATAACTGCGAAAAGAATCATCACAGGCGTCGGATCTGCTGCGGAAAAAAGAAGACCGACTGCAAGACCTGTTAAGGCTGAATGTCCGATAACATGAGAAAAAAACGACATGCGGTTTCCGACAACCATTGTTCCGGTGAGAGCTATAGCCGGTGAAATTATCATGACGGCAAGAAGAGCCGTTTTCATGAAGCCGTATTCTGTCCATTCAAAAGGAAGCATTTCGATGATAGCGTACCAGAATTGCATCATAAGCCGCCGTAAATGTGGTGATCTGTTTTTACGCCGGAAAGCTTGAAGTAAACTTCTCCCATTTCGCGGCGGAACTCTCTGCTTGAAATAACCTCGGAAGGAGTTCCGTGAGTTATTAGTTTCTCGTTTATGAGATACATTTTGTCGGCATGTTTTGAAATCGCACCTATATCATGCGAGACTACAAGAATCGTCATGTGGAATTTTTTTCTGAGAGAACAGATCAGTTCATAAAAAATATCGATTCCTTTCGAATCAAGCGCCGTGACTGGTTCGTCCAGCAGAAGAATATCCGGAACAGGATTTATCGAAGCTGCAAGAAGAACTCTCTGGAGTTCTCCGCCTGAAAGTTCTCCAATGCGGCGGTCTATGAGATTTTCAGCTGAAACTATTTCGAGCTGTTTGATTTTCATTTCTCTGCGCTTTTTAGAAACGCGAAGCCACGTGAAAGGATATCCTTCCGAAAGAAGAAGAAAATCACATACGCTTACAGGCGAGTCTTTTTGAACGGCAATTTTCTGCGGAAGATATCCTATCCTCGGCTTTTTTTTCCCGGAAGAAATACAGAAATCGATTTTTCCTGAATAGGGAATTTCTCCGAGAATTGATTTGAGAATGCTTGTTTTTCCTCCGCCGTTGGGCCCTATGATTGCAGTGAGTTCTCCGCAGGAGAAAGATAGGCTAATATCAGAAACGGCTTTTCTTCCGGAAAATTGAACCGAAAGCGAGCGGATGATTGTGCTGCATCCGCCGCATGATGTTGAGCAGTGATTATTCAATCAAAAGCCTTTTTTAGAACAGCAAGATTTTGTTTCATAATATTGATATATGCTTTAATATCATCAGGACCTGTCGCGGCGGGGTCAAGAACAAATAGATTTACTCCTGTTTCTTTTGCGATTGTCTCAGCTGCTGATTTCGGATATTGAGGTTCTGCGAATATTGATCTGACTTTTGAATTTCTGATTATTTTGACTGTTTCAGCGAGTTCTTTTGCAGAGGGCTCACTCCCCGGTTCTCTTTCTATGACTGATGCGATTTCAAAAGAAAATTCTCTGGCAAAATATGGAAAAGCTTCATGAAAGGTGACAATTTTTCTGCCTTTGTATTTTGCGAGTGCTGAATGCATTTCTTTCTGAAGCGATTTAATCTCGGTGATATATTCTTCTGCATTCTTTTTATAGAGTGCTGAGTTTGAAGAATCAGCTTCCGAAAGAGCCGCTTCACAATTTGATACCATTTTTGCCATGTTATCAAGACTGAGCCAGATATGCGGATTCTCGTCGAATATTTCAACACCCTTGTCAAGTGTTCTGATATTGAGTTTTGGATATCTTGAGGCTATTTCGTCAGAAAAATTTTCCATTCCGGCTCCGTTCATTAGAAAAAGATCAGCCTTTTCTATCAGTTTCATATCGCCGGCAGTAATAGAATAATCGTGCAGGCATCCTGTAATGGGAGGAGTCATGTTTATGATTTTAACTCCATCGGCTTCAGCTGCCACATTTTTGGCGATTATGTAGATTGGATAGAAGGACGTTACTACGGTAAAACCGGCTTCAGTAGGATTTGAATTTTTTTTGCATGCGGATAATGCGCATATTGCTAAAATGAGTGGTAAAAGAATTAATTTTTTCATACAGCCTCCATTGCTGATAATGAATACTTGACAAAGATTCAAGATTAAACGCAAATGATTCGCAATATTAAAAAAGGTCAAGACAAATATGATTGTAAATGTAATGAAAAATCCGCTTATCAGAAAATTTCTGGTTTTTTGTTCAATTGTTATTGCTGCTGCGGCGTTTTCTTCCGGATTTTTGCAGATGAATCACGATTTGTCTTTTCTCTATTCAATTAACAAATACTTCTGGGCTGTTTTTATTCAGGCATTTCCTTTCGTTCTTGGAGGTGCTTTTATCTCGGCATATATTTCCAAAATAAATTCTGGCGGAACGAAAAGAAAATGGTTTGATAACTTTCTTAAGCGAAACCGTCTGGCTCCTTTTGTTGTTTCAATTTTGTTTCCGTCATGTGATTGTTCTTCATCTGTGATATTTGCGGGAATGCTTAAAAACGGAGTTTCTTTTTCATCTTCAATAACCTATTATCTTGTTGCACCGCTTTTGAATCCGATTGTTATTCTTTCGACGTTTTTCGCGTTTCCAGGTGATGCTAAAATGATCGTATCAAGAATATTTATCGGGATCATAATTTCAATTCTGGTTCCTATTATTCTTTGCAGAATATTCCGTGACCCGGTAAAAGTACTCATTCATTCTCATGCAAATGAACATTCTCATCACGAGGAGGGATGTTCATGCGGATGTTCGCATCATCCGTATAAAGAAAGTATTTTTATTTCAGCCGGCAGGGAACTTATTCATGTGCTGCCTTTTGTTATAGGGGGAATACTTGCTTCATCGGTTTTTCAGACTTTTTTCCCAAAGGAAGCTTTTTCTTTTTCAAAATCCGGAAGTGCTGTAATCATTCAGACTTTTATGATGATGGCAGCGGCATTTGTATTGTCTGTGTGTGCTACTTCCGATGCGTTTATCGCAGCAAGTTTCCGGGGTTTTTTAAGCAGCGGATCAATACTTGCTTTTTTGCTTTTAGGCCCGATGATTGATATTAAGAACGGAATAGTTCTTTCTTCATACTTTAAAAAGCGATTTGTAGTTTTGTTGACCGTGTCGGTTTTTGTTGTAACATTTATTCTCTCAATAGTTTTTTCATATTTAATATTCAGGTAAAAAATGATAAACAGAAAATATAGATTGATTCATTACATTGAAAGCGCAATATTATCGCTATATTCAATTATTTTCTTAATATTGATCGTCAGCGGTAAAATTTCGGAGTTCATTCATCCCAGGTATATTATTATTCTTGCTGCTGCTTCAATAGCCGGAATTATAATCTCAATTAAAAGATTTAAAGAAAAAAGCATTTCACATCATCATGGAAAGCCATTACTTAGAATTTCCCTAATGATTTTCCCGCTTTTTCTCGCATTTGTTTCGAGAAACATGAAAGCAGATTTTTCGGAATCTGCCGGAGGCAAAGAAATCAATGTAGACAAATCCGTTTCTTACGGTTTTGGGAAAAATGATGATATGCTTGAATACCGTAATAAAGAGCTTATTGTTCTGACTGATGATAATTTTTTGAAAGTAACCCAGGATATATATGATAATCCTAAACTCTACTTGGATAAAAAAATTACATATACCGGAACGGTAATGAAAAAGAAATTCTCGGGAAGAAAGGATGAGCTTGCTGTTGTCCGAATGGTAATGGTTTGTTGTGCAGCAGATCTAGCTCCTTCTGGATTTATATGCCGCTATGATAATGCGTATGAAATTGAAAACAATTCATGGCAGACAATAACCGGAATTATTACAGTCGAAACTTCCAGCGATGGAGATTTTCCTCTTTTAAGAATTCTTGATGTAAGACATGCAGAAAAACCAGATCAGGAATATTTGTATCCATTTTGAATCCGGAGGATTTTGAAAATGAAAGTTAGAGATACGTCTATCAGAAATTCGCTTCTTGAATATGTTGAAAAGAAAGCTCTTCCGGTAAGCGCGAAAGAAATTCATTCTTCAGGCGGAATGGGGAATATTTCAACAGTTTATAGAGGACTTGAGTATCTTGAAAAGAAAGGCTCTATATCGTCTATAACGGTTTCGTGTGAATGCGGTCTTGTCAGATATTATTATCCCCAGAATTCGGAAAAATGTTTTATTCACTGCCGGAAATGTCACCGTTTTTTTTCGGTTGATGCTCTTGAGTTTTCTGATGTAGAAAAGAAAATTGAAAAGAAATTGAATTTCAGAATATCTGAAAGAGTTATGTATTTTATGGGCGAATGCAGAAGTTGTTTGAAGTGAAATGTTTTGCTGTTCGCTGATGTTATGAGAGTTCATATGTTTGAATTGATGTTTTTTCAATTGAATTAATCCTCTTCGGATGATAATCTCTGTGGATAATATTTTTCACGGAGGCTGCTATGAGAAAAATAATTATCTCCTTTATGCTGCTTATCCCGATCTTTTTGTTTTCTGAAAATGCCTATGTAGCGAGAATTCTGAAATCATTTGATAGTACGGTATCATCCGGATACGTACCGGCTTTTCCTGTTTATATCGATAACGGTGTAGTTTTTAAGAAAGGAAATGACTACAAAGCCATGAGGCTGACTTCTTTTGATAACATGGTTGCACAGGGATATTCGCCTCTTTTTTCTGTTTGGATTAATCAGGGTGTTGTATTTAAAAAGGGTAATGATTACAAGGCCATGCGTCTTTCTTCATTCGATACCATGATTTCCCAGGGGTATATTCCTTTGTTTTCTGTAATTATTGATCACGGTGTGGTATTTAAAAAGGGAAAAGACTACAAGGCAATGAGACTTTCTTCTTTCGACGAAATGGTTTCTAAAGGATGGAGTCCTGTTCTGCCTGCGTATATTGATAACGGTATGGTTTTTTCCAAAGGTAATCAGTATATGGCAATGAGACTTTCTTCTTTTGATGAATATGTTTCAAAAGGATGGATTCCTGTTTTTCCGGTATGGATAGATCATGGAGTAGTATTCAAAAAGGGAAAAGAATACCGTGCTATGCTTCTAACTTCATTTGACAAGATGATTTCTGAAGGATGGACGCCTCTTTTTGAAGTTCTGCTTGATAACGGTGTAGCATTCAGGAAATAAAAGATGCCTCTCTTTGACTTAAATCAATTTCGTTTTTTGCGAACTGATGTAAGATGATGATGAGTCAAAGAGGAGGATGAAATGACAGAAGAAGTATTCATTTTAGCAAAAGGGAATGAAAAGACGATTGAGAAGGTTGTTTTTGACGAGAATGTTCATTATGCTCATATGATTCTTGCTGAGAATGATTTTGTTCCTGAGCATTATTCAAACTCAACTGTGTACATGACTGTTATTAGAGGCCGTCTTTCAGTTGCTCTGAATGATGAATCTGCGAGAGTCTATGACGCAGGTACTCTGCTTAAGATTCCTTTCAATACAAAGATGAACATATCAAACGGATCTGAATCCGCGCTTGAAATTATTGTAGTAAAAGCACCTGCTCCTAAATGATGTTTAGATATAATAAGCCGCCCTTTCGGGCGGCTTATGTTTTAAGCTGTTGCTTCGGGAAGATAATCGCGTTTAACCTGATCAAGAACAGCCTGTTCCTGAGCTGAAACGTTTCCGTCGGCTTCAGCGATTTTCTTCATGAGAGAATAAATCTTTCTGCGCGATTTTTCGTCTTCAGGCATTTTAATTGAAAGCGCTCCTGTCTGAGCGAGAGCAAGAAGACCTGAAATTTTAGTAAGATTGTATCCGAGATTCTTTGCGGTTTCTCTTACAAATTCTTCCTCTTCTTTCTGATAAACTCCGTCCGCCATCGCGAGAACAATTAGATTGTTGAGTGCAAAGTCTCTCGAATCATAAAGTGCGTCAAGATGCTTCGGATTGACTGAAAGTTCGAATGAAGTTTTTTCTGTCTGAACCATCGCTGAATATTCTGATGTGGTCATGATGTCTTCGATAATCCATTCGTTCTTTGTGCTGTTGAGCACGTTTCCGCAATACTGGCATTTTACATCGATTGTATCTTTTAATGAGCCGCCGCATGCCGGGCAGATGTGAGCGTAGATTGAACCTTTTGCCGCCGCCGCGTCTTTGTCCCTTGAAATGATTACAACTTCAGTTTTTGAAGCCGGAGCCTGATCGATGTATTCAAATGATTTTGATCCTGCTTTAACTCTCTGGAAAGTCGATTTTACTGCAACTGCAAGACGGTTTTTTGTTTCATCTGTTTTGACTCCGATAAGCGTCACATAGTTGAGATACAAACGGTTGTAAACAAACTGATTGCTTTTCGCGTTCTGTGAAAGTTTTTCGAACAGGCTGTCGGAGACAAATCTTCTCATGATAGCCGGATCTTTTACGGTTTGAGAAGTCAGAATCTGAAGATATCCGTTTGAAACTTTGTCTTCCACAAGCTGAACTGAGAAGTCTTTGTTTCCACCGATGAGTTCTCTAACCTTGGATCCGAGGTTGCGTGCTTTTTCAACTTTGGGAGAAGTTGCCGCAAAATCATCAGCCTGTGTAATTTCTGAAAGAACCCAGTCGTATTCTCCTGAATTCATGAAGGTTCCGCAATATTCGCATTTGCAGATTTCATTGAGAGCTTTCTGCGGCGCGCCGCATGAAGGGCAGTTTGCAGTTGTGTATAGATCTTTCTTCTGAGAAGAACGTTTTTTGATGAATGACCAGAATTCGACGAAATCGCTGTTGGAACTGCTGTCGAGTGAATGGTCAAGAGCGCATTCGAATTTGTCGTGCATCGATGCGTGAATTCCGACATGGATGATGTCGAAGTCTCCGTCCGATTCAGCCGAATTGATGAAAACGTTATGAATATTGATATTCGAAAGAACGTTTTTCTGCTGAAGAAGCTGCATCATTTTGAACTGGGTGTTGAATCTCTGATATACCCCGTCAGAAATGAATCTTCGAACGTCGCCCAGATTCTGTTCTGTCCAAGCAGTTTGAATTTTAGTAAATGCCGATTTTACTTTGAGAATAAATTCGTCTTTGTTAAAGTCGGGATTGCGCTTTATGAAATCAGAATATCCCTTCATGCTTCCCGTGCTTTCGCCGGTGGAAATTGTGTTGAAAACGGATGATTCTTTTTTTGCTTTTGCAATAGATCGGAGAACAAGAACGATGACACCGATAATCGCGCCGATAACGATGATATTTATCGGAAAAGGAAGTGTCACGAATATCCATACGAAAAGTCTGATCAGAAGATAGACGATTATTACTATATCTCCGCCGTCTCCTCCGCCTGAAGATGATGAGCCTGAATCTCCTCCGGCGCCTCCGGCGCGTGCAAGAAGGTCTGCTGCAATAAGAGTGAAAAATGCGGCAATCATTAAAAGACGCCAGTTCCGCCTGATGAAATTCATTTTACCTCACTTGAAATTGTTAAAATTCTGATGCTGATAGCTATGTATTGCAAATAAACTGATGCGTTAAACGTTTAAAAATAACAGATAATGATTTACCTGTTTGAAAGATGAAATTCTATTTTAGTGATTAGTCAAGACATATTCGGATTGTGTTACTTTCTTTTTTAGAAAAAGAAAGTAACCAAAGAAAAATAAAATTAAATTTGATTACTTTTCAGGAAGTCACCGTCAATAATCATGAGCTTTACTCCGGATTCGGTTCTGGATCTATGTGAGCTTAAATCGTCAGAGACAGTATATGTCATTCCTTTAGAAAGAACAGATGATTCACCATTTTCTAATTCGCTTATGAACTCACCTTCCAGGCAATGAACGATATGCCCTTTAGTGCACCAATGGTCTGCTATGTAACCGGGAGTGTATTCCACGATTCGAATCCTTAGTCCCTGATATTGTTTTATCTGCCAGAAAGAAGTTCCCTGTTCGCCCTTATGTTCTTCTTTGGGAATATTGTCCCAATTAATCGTTTCGTAAAATATGTTTTGTGTGCTCATACAATTCTCCGTTAAGTAATAAAAAATCACATGCGTATAATAAAAACGCATGTGACTGACGTGATATCATTAAGCAGAACAGGTCAATATAAATATGTACTATGCGAACTTATTTGAAATAGCTGTTCCATTTGATTTTTGAAGCTAGAGAAGCGGTATGTTTGAGCATTGATTCAATTGCCTTTTTGTCTGTGCATTCGTTGGTTGAAGCGGTTAAAATGCCGTTATCAATTTCGAGATAGAGAAACCCCGCATACTCGGTTGTTTCTGGCACAGTTCCTTCTCCGTCAACATGTTTAGGAGTGAAAATTTTCTGAATAAGATAATAACCTTTTGATACGGTTGTTTTTTCATAAGGATTTCTGACTGTGATGCCGTCTTTTTCGACTGGATGGCTTTCTGTCCAGTTTTTCAGCATTTCTTTTCTCATAGCTCCGAGAGAAGAATCAGCAGTTGATTTTCCGAGTGCATTTTTGACATTAAAAACATTGATGATGATTTCGTATTCAAGCTGAACTTTTGATCCGCTTTCCCAGTTGTTAGCTCTAAGGGAAGAAGTTAGAAGCATGTTGGTTGTAGCTTCGACTGCAAAATTCTGGTCTGTTATTTTAACAGAAGCAGGGATTAGAGCCTTAACTTCCGCCGGCATATTTTCGCTCTGGTTCTGATAATTCTTTAAAATTTCAGCTGTTTCGGGGTCAATCTCCGGCATATCCTGAGAAAAAATTGAACCGGAGAAAACAGCAAGAATTGCCAGCATGACAAATGATTTAAAATGGCTCATATATACCTCTATTGAAAAATGATTAACATAAAATAGAATATATAAAAGAAAATTTCAATCATTTTATAGATCATAAATCCCGGATATTCGGAAAATCTTACGATTAAATACTGGTAATTGATTGCGTTAAAATGCCGCATCGTTTTTCCAGTTGACGCTCGAAGTTCTGCGGAGTATCTAATGCTGTATAGTAATTGTTTTTAAATGTTGATTGTTTCTGGTCTTATGGATATTTTATAAAGGATCATTGTGATGAAAAAAATTCTTAAAAGTCTTTTTATTTTTTCTCTAGTTATTTTATGCGATTTAGTATTCTCAAACGTAAATAATAATTTCATTAATGATTTTAAATCTGCTTTAAGTAAAGATTTTGATGAAGATCAGTTTGATCAAATGTTTAGAAATTATTCTTCAATACTTGTTCCGCATGATGATGCTAATACTTTGATGAATAATCTTAAAGGCGAAGAAGTTCCGGTTCATCCATTGTCGGAATTCGCTAAAACCGATCTATATAAACAAAACATGGATAAGCTGATTAAGTCAGAAAACCCTTATCAAAGACTGCTTTCTTACCTGATTGTTGCTTCTGCAAATGATCTTTCATATAATAAAATTCTTCTGGAACGTATCAAAACTGAAAATCTGCCAGGATGTAAGTTGTGGGCAGGGATGGCTTTGTTATATTTAAAAGATAAGCATACCGATGAATTGTTTGATTTTGTGATTGAAAATGATAATTTCGGTGATGCACATTTGATCCCGATGTATTTGCGCCTGGATTATTCATTAATAAAAGCTACGGCTTTAAAAAAAATATCATCAGATAATAGTATGGCAAGAGTGCTTGCTGCAACTGTTTTGGGATTTTCTGAAGCTGATGAATTAACTGTCAATGTGTTGAAAGATGCAGTCCGCAAGTGGCCTATGGAGATAAAAGGTTATGCAATTAATGCATTAAAAACAATGAGAGCCGGAAACTTGCTTTCTGTGTTGAAACCGTTTCTAAAAAATAGTCAAACTCATGATATATGCCTCGAAGCTCTGGCAGACAGCCCGACAGAAGAAGATCAGAAGTATGTTTTGCAAATCATTCCAAAAGAAGGGATTGTTCCTGATAATATGCTTAATATTCTGGTTCAATCTAAGAATATAAAATTTGCAAGGCAATGGCTGCAGTTAATAGCAAAAAACAGAGTTCCAGAAAATCACTATTCACGCATGGATTATGATGATGTATTGTTTTCAAAAGAAATGAGACCGGAATTGCTTAAAACAATTCCGGATATTAAAAATGTTGAAGTTTTATCAAGTATCGCGAGACTTCTTTACGGTGAAAAATACTATAATACTGAAGCTGTTTTAGTTCAATTGTTAAGGCATTCAAATGATTCTGTCAGATATTGGGCTGCTTCGTCGTTAAAAGACTGCAGTTCGGAAGAGCTCATTAAAGAACTTCCGGTTTTGTTGAAAAACCCGGAGTATAGAACTGTAGCTTTGACAAAATTGATAATTCAAAACAATATTTCAAATCTTCAGAATGAATACGAAAAGATTTTAGCGGGCGATGATTTAAGTTCTGATTGGGAAAGAAGCTGTGTTGAATATTTGGCTTTTTTTCCGCAGACAAAACATAAGACGATATTCAGAAAATATTTGATTGAGACATCAGAAGATAACTGGTCAATCAAGCATGACGCGGCTATGGGTCTGGGGAGACTTAAAGACAAGGAATCAGTTCCTTTAATAATAAATGAACTGGAAAGGCAGACGAATGACTATAATAAAATTAATTATATCAGAGCATTGGGAATGATTAAAGGTTCTAAAGCTAAAACGGTTATAGAAAAGTACCGCACTTCAAGCGAACCTTTGTTGCAAAAGCTTGTTGAGGAATTATTACAGAATTGGGATGAAAGATAGAACTATTTTTTAACGAATGGTCAAGGCTGATTTTTCTTGTTGAACGGCTGTAACGACATTCGCGACAATGGGCGCCAGCCATAGATTTGAGATAGGAAGATAGGAGGAAAGCGATGCAAGTAAACAAAAAAATTATATATATGTTTATGTTGAGTCAGATGTTGATGTGCAGTCATGGATTGATTGGCAAAGATAATTCGAGTAAAAAGGACGAAATCGGGAAAGAAGAATATGTGGGGATGTTCTCTGGGAAATACGAGGGAGAAGAATTAAATGGAAAAGCCCACGGAAAAGGAAAAGTGACTTCAGTTCTCGGGGATGTTTTGGAAGGAACTTTTGTAAACGATGAAGCAAAAGGATTTTTTATAGTTAAATATGTTGATGGAGAAAGATTTGAAGGAGAATTTAGAAAAGGGGTTGCGGAAGGAAAAGGAAAGTACTTCTGGCCTGAAGGAGACAGTTATGAAGGAGAATATAAAAATGGTAAAAAAAACGGATATGGAATATTTTATTTTGCAAGTGGTGCTAGGTATGAAGGGTATTTTAAGGAAGGGTTGAGGCATGGAAAGGGAAAACATTTTTTTGCAAATGGAACATATTATGAAGGTGACTTTAATAAGGATAAAATTTGCGGGAAAGGAGTTAAGACATTCAAAAATGGCGGCAAGTATGTAGGAGATTTTAAAGATGATAAATTAAACGGTCTCGGAACATATTACAATCCTGACGGTTCATATTATCAGGGAGAGTTTGCTAATGATAAACCTCATGGCTATGGACGTCTCTTTGATAAAAATGGAAAACTGTTAGGGGAAGGAAACTGGGAAAACGGTGTATATAAGGGCAAATAAACACAAGGAATAACCGACATGGCAAAAGACAAAGATGAAAAAATGGAAGCAAGTGACGTAAATATACCAGAGGTATATGGAAATGTAGCAAACATAAGCTACAGTCCATATGAAATGGAAATGACGTTAGGTTTAATAAGCAGTAATTACGAAGGAATCAAGCCTGTGGTGAATGTGAGAATGAGTCCGCAGTCGGAACGATCCCGACAAACGAGACGCTTCCCGAACAAACAGGAGGTTTGTATAAAAGCGTCTCGCAGTTTGCCAAAGAGTTAGCACAGATTCTTCTGATAAACGTTGAGAAATATGAAGAGCAGATAATGAAGCTCGACATGAAGAAGCAGTAGAACAATCGGCGCCGAAAGGCGCCGATTTTAGTTATAGACCTAGTGATGGCAATTTAAACCCCGGTTATCCGTAAGCCGAATGAATATAAAAAGGCGCAGCTAAAGTTCAAGCCATGTTTTAAGGGCGTTGCTGACGAGTTCGGAATCGGTTTTGCTCAAAGAGCCGATTATTCTAATGATTAGATTTGAGTCGATAAGGAGACACCCTCTTTTTACGGCTGTCGGAACATTGAGTCCGGATTCTTTCCAGTCTTGAAGGCAGAATTCGTCATCACAAAGATTGTAAATTCTGCTGGTCAAAGGAACGATGAAAACATCCTCATATGTTCCTTTGTCTGAGCTAACGACAACCGCTGGACGGACTTTTTGAGAAGATAAGTCCGTGAAAGGGTATGGAATAAGGATAATGTTATTTTTTGAGTAGTTCATTGTAAACGTCATCCTCTGGATTGTCCCATATTTTATTTAAGGACTTTTCGGACATTTTCATCATCCAGAGTTTCTCTTCTTTTTGATTTTTCATGATAACAAAATCAATAAAATCGAAAACTTCTGCTTTTGCTTCTTCTGGGAGAGTGTTAATTTTTTCTTCTATTGTCATCATGGGGGTTTTCTCCTGTTTTAGCTTTCTGAATCGGCAAGGGTATTAACTTTATTTATTGCTATAAGAGAGTTTGTTATTTCATTATATATTTTTGCTGTAGTCATTTTTTAATCATATAAGCATATTGCAGCATCGTCAAGTTGATAATTTTGTATTTAGCGATTAATTTGGGTGTTGTTACTAGTAAATTTAAGTAATGAAGCTCGACATGAAAAAGCAGTAGAATGATCGGCGCCGTAAAAATTATTTGTTAACATCTATTCTGTGATGTATTTGGGATGTAGACGGTAATCTAATGCGTTAGGCGGAAATGTTTGAAACTTCCTTATACGAGAATTCGGGAAGTGAAGCGTTCAGTTTGGCGTGTTCGATAGTCATATTTACAAGATTGCCTTTCTCGTCGAGGTCAATGTATATGTTTTCGTTGATCTCTCTGGTCTCAGATACTGAAGATTGAGAAAATTCTATGAGAGCGGTGTCTGTGTCAGAAAAATAGTTAATTTTCATGGTTTTGCCTCTTGAAGTTACTGTCTAAAAATGCATTATGCACGGTTTCTTTGTCCGGAAGAAGAATGACACGCAGATATTTCTTTAAGGGGTTGAAAACAGAAAATATTGCTTGCACTTCTGACACTATCTATTTTTTCTTCTAATTGGAATAAAAATTATGAACATTTCTTATTTAATTGTAACAATTTATCAGTAATTACTACTTATCGCATTATAAGAATACGGAAAAACAGATATTGGGGAGTATTATGAAGAAAATGTTTTCGCTATCAAGGAATATGCTTTCATTCCTTTTTCTTTTCGCTGCATTGATTTCAGCCGCGTGCGGCGGCGGCGGAGGTGGTTCTGATGACGGCGGCGGAAATCCACCTGATAAAACTGCTCCGGTTATTGTTTCAACTAATCCTGTTTCAGGAGCTGTTAATGTTCCATCAAATACTGCAATTACTGTGACTTTTGATGAGAACATTCTTGAAAGTTCTGTTTCTTCCGACTGTATCGTTGTTTCCGGCGATTCCGGAGATTTGAGCGGAAGTGCCGCATTGTCGGCAGATAAAAAAACGATAACATTTACGCCTTCAACTGATATGGATTTTGATACAAGTTATACTGTGGAAATTGAAGCAGACATTTCGGATCTTGCAGGCAATGAGATAACAAGTGAGACATTCAGTTTCACAACCGGATCTGCTCCGGATAATACTCCGCCTTCAGTTACAGTAAAACCTGTTGATAACGCTTCAGGAATTTCCGTAGGCGCAGATATTATTCTGACTTTTAGTGAAGCGATGATGAAATCAACAATAAATTCCACTAATATCAAGTTGTTAAAGAATGGCGTCGAAGTTCCTTCTGCAATAACATATTATCCCGGAACATTTGTTGCTGAGATTGATCCTTCAAGCGATCTGGATTTTCTTCAGTCTTATACTGTGAGCGTTTCAACCGGGATTTCGGACATGGCAGGAAACCATACTGTATCGAATTTTTCATCGGTATTTAAAACTGCGGCAGATACTACTCCGCTTACTCTGAGTTCTCATGTTCCGGTTTCAAACGCGGTAAATGTTGCAAAAGGCTCAAATATCACTGCAACTTTTTCAAAACGTATTGACCCCGCAACCGTTAATTCATCGAATATTTACATTGTTAAAACCTCTGACGGATCTTCCGTTTCTGCCGAATTGACTTATGATGATTCGACAAAAACAATTACGATTGATCCTTTGTCTGATCTTGAAGCCGAATCAACTCAATATACCGTTACTGTAAGTACGGGAATAAAAGGTATTTCCGGTAATCTGCTTTCTTCTTCGGTAAGCTGGAATTTTAAAACAACTGATACAACCGGTCCGACTGTAAGTTCAACATCTCCAGCTGACATGGCAACTGGTGTTTCGGTTTCAAACGGATTTTCTATCACATTCAGCGAACCTATTAATGCGACAACAATTACTTCAGCGAATATTGGAATTAAAGATTCTTCAAATAATTCTGTTGCCGGAACATTCACATACGATAGTTCTACTATGACGGCAACTTGGAAGCCATCATATAATCTTAACTATCAAACTGATTATACGGTTTCAATAGGTACAGGCATTAAAGATGCAAGCGGCAATTCAATGAATTCAGCGTCATCATTTTCATTTACAACAAAAGAAAGATGCTGGACGATTATGTATTACGGCGATGCCGATTGCAATCTGGAATCGGCTATAATGAATGATATCGCGGAAATGAAAAGCGGATATGTTGACGATCAGGGGCTTGATCTGGTTACTCTTGTAGATAGACATCCTTATTCTAAAACTGATGACGGATATACTGCGGATTCAACAACACTTGGCGCAAATTTTACAGACACAAGATTGTTCCGTATAACTAACGGAAAAGCTGAGCGTATAGGCGGTTCATCGCAGATGCCTTCCATTACTACTACTTCAACGTCATATGAAGCAAATATGGGAGATGCGGAAACTCTTAAAAGCTTTATCAAATTCTGTAAGGCGAATTATCCCGCAAAAAATTATGCGCTTATAATGTCAAATCACGGCGGCGGAGCTAAAAGTGCTGCCAAATATAAGTCTTTTAAAGAAAATTCAAAATCAAAAAAGACAAAAAGCAAAATTACAAAAGAAATCTGTTATGATGAAACCAGTTCGGATGATTTTTTACATACCGCAGAAATTTCTGATGTTTTAACTTCATCTGAGTCTGTGAATCTTTTCGGTCTTGACGCATGTCTGATGTCATCGATTGAGTTTGCTTATCAGTTCCGCGATCATTCTTCAAATGCTGGTTTTAAAGCTTCAATTATGGTTGCCTCTGCTCCTTTAGAATGGGACGCCGGATGGGCATATAATAAAATATTGCCGAGACTTAAATCGGGCGGCGGAAACAATGGAGAGAGCGATATTATTGTCGGCGGGGATGAGCTTAATTATGATCCGGCTGCACTTACGGCTTCTCAGCTCGGAGGAGTTATTGTCGAAGAGCAGTATGATTCGACTTGGGCCGATACAAGTCAGTCTTTGACCTGCATAGATATGTCCAAAGTTTATGCGGTTAAAACCGGAATGGATGCATTGGCGGTTAAACTTGCTGCTGATAGTTCTTCGAAAAGTAAACTCGATACTCTGCGCAGAGTTGATTATACGGCGAAGCTTCTTCATTATTTTGATGATACTTATTTAGAAGAAGTTCCGGGTGCGTATGCCGGATATACTGATTGGCTATATTATCCTTTTTTTGACATTTATAATTTGTCAGCGGCGATATTTTTAAGTTCGAGTTTCACAAGTGATTTAAAACTAACTGCCGGAAGTCTTAATACTGCTGTTTCAAAGATGGTTCTTTATTCTTTCGGGAATAGTGACTTTGAAGATTTTGTCTCTGATGCAAGCGGTGTTCATGTCTTTTATCCCAATGGAGATGATTTTTTCTTTGTGGACTCGGACGGGAATGGATCGTTTGATGATGGAGGACCTCATTGGTTTTTTCAATATTGGTATAATGCAATTGATCTTTCCTCAATGGGTGCAGGTGCATCTCTCGGAAAATTATCATGGTGCATTGACGGCAGAAACACTGCGGTAAATAAAGTAGGAAACTGGTTTGAACTCTTGGACAGTTGGTATGATCTTTCAAACGGAACCGACGGCGGAATGAATTATTATCAATGGTAATCTTTGCGGGCGCTCAATAGAGCGCCCTTTTTAAAGAATGGAGAAATGACTTCAATGTTCAAATATATTATAATTACCTTTATTTTGCTATCGTGTGCTTCTTCACCTGTGACTGATTCTACTGCCGAAACTGACAGTAAACTAAGAATTGCTCACGATGTCAGTTACCGCAATAAGGGAAGCCGTTCTGAAAGCAGAAGCGGATATCTTACTATTGATGGAATAATTCTGCCTGATTGTTTTAATATGGTTCTTGTTGACGATAAATCATACGTTTTTTTTCAGCGTTCGCTGAGATGGGGAAATGACGGATATTTTCCGGCTGAGGATGATAAGAAATATTCTTCGGTGCGTAAAATTGATAAATCGATGAGTGATTCAGATATTGCGCGCGGCTGGTGTAATAGTGAAGGAATTATGAAAAATATGCCGAACGGATGGATCTTTGTTAAATGGGAATCCGGCAGTGCGCTTGTCTTGCCTTCCAAAATTCCGGCGCTGATTGCTGAAAAAAAGATTAAGCCATTGCCGAGATTAATTCTTTTGCGGTAGTAAGTATTTTAATATATAATCTGGAATTTTCAAAAACTTATACGGCAATCGGCTACGAGAGATGCCGATTGCCGTTATAGAAGAGCATTGAAAACACGTAATAATTGAAATGAGGAAATAAGTATATTTTCTTTACTTTGCCCCTTTAGATTTAAGATATTTTACAATATCAATATGACCTTTTAAAATAGCTACATCCAGAGCTGAGTATCCTGCATTATTTTTTAGATTAACATTAGAGCCTGATGAGACAAGAGCTTGAACAATTTCAAAATAGTCAAAATATGCTGCCTTCATTAATGCTGTGTTGCCATCATTATCTTTTTCATTCACATTAGCTCCCTTTGTAATTAATAATTTAACAACATCAAGATTGCCGCTAAATGAAGCTAGTAATAAAGCTGTTGCACCTTCATTCTGTTTGGCATTAATGTCGGCACCTTTTTGTATAAGATATCTAACAAGATCAATATTGCCATTACGAGTAGCAAACATTAAAGCAGTTGTGCCGCCTTTAGTTCTCGTATTTATTAATGCACCTTTTGAAATTAAATAAACTGCAATATCAAAAAATCCTCCATCTGATGCTGCCATTAATGCGGTTCTTTGTGTTCCGTCATCGATAACTAGAAGCGAATTTACATTTGCACCATCCGCTATTAATGATCTGACATTTTGAAAATTTCCTGCAATTGATGCTTCAATCAATTCCATGTTTATATTACTTGTTTGAGCAGAAATATAAGCGGCAAATATAATTGAAATAACCCCAAGCGATAAAGTCCCTTTAATCCTTTTCATTTGAAAAACCTCCATTTGTTAATATGAAACACTACCACTATCCTGTTAAATAATATACACCTCAATGGTTTACCTTTTTAAAATTGATTGACGGAGTTTTTAATTATATATAATTATCATTTATGAAAAATATTGAAAGTGCTCTACCGATACCAAATCCGAAAACACAGTTAAATGTTATTAAAAGATATCTCCACATTATAGCACTGCTCCAAAATGACAATGATCCGCAGGGCTGGAATGCCGGTATAATCGCTGATTATCTTTCATTTGATGAAAATGAGAACGAAATTATTTCTGACAAAGTTGTTCGAGATTATATCTATAAAAAACTTGAAAAGGAACTAGATATAGAAATTGATCACACGCAAGGAGGCAGAAAACTTTCAATTGCAGAAGATATTGATGAAGAAACATTATTTAAGCTGTTAAACGCATATTCTTCTTTTGTTGTTCATGATTTGCAGAAAGAACAACTTTTAAGAGTTTTAATGGTTAAGAAGCCGAAGGAAACACTTTGGATACTTGCGAGAATATATTTTGCAATTAAAATGAAGAAATGTATTAAGATCAATTATACGAATGCGGAAAATAAAGATAATTCATTTGAACTTAATCCATATTTTATGACTATACGCGATAATGGATTATATCTTGTTGGAAAACGAATTAAGTATGATGTTACTCGTTCTTTTGTTATTAATAGAATTTCTAAAATAGAAATTCTTGATACGGTGTTTGAAGAAAATATACCAGAACCTTCTGAAGTATATAGGAATTCTTATGGTGCTTCTTTTAATTCGGAAAGTGTCGTTAATCTTACTATTCGTTATAAACAAAATGTCAGAAACAGAATTGAAGACAGCATCATGTGGCTGGAACCTAAAATTGAAGAATATAATGAATGGATTCAGGCTGCATTTGATGTTTCTGATATTAAAACAATCTGCAAACAACTCTTTGTGCTTGGTGCTGATGCTGAAATAGTTGCACCAATAGAAGTACGACTTTTGATGGAAAAGATGCTGAAAGAATCACTAAAGCTATATACTGAAAAATAACCAGAAATAATAATATAATCAATCGAAGTTAAACCTCAAAGGTATATGTTGGAATCATTTTATCTGCTAACATTCTTAACATAAAGTTAATCTATTACTGTTTTCTAAAGAGGTAATAATGAACTACTCAACTCTGTTTGATTTATCTAAAGAACCGTTAATTCTTTTAAAAGAAGTGTTGCTTAAACGCGGATTTTTGGTAGAGTTTGTTGATTATAATGAACAGATTCATCTTATTCTTTCAGACAATTCTTATGTTCTCAATAATCCAATTGATAAACAAGAAAAAAGAAATGTTATAACTGATGCCGAATACCTGATTAAATTATGTAAGTCAATCAATCTCTGTATTGATTTAAGAAATATTCAATACATGGAGATATTATGGAATGGAATAATTGATAGCGAATTTATCAACAATCTTTTTGCGTCATTTGTTGTGCAAAGAGAAATGCAGATGCCATATCATAACAAAACTTCACATTTTGTTAATCATGTTCGCGGAAAGAAAATACCTTTATCTCAGCTTGAACCTGGAATAGCATTATTAGTAAAAGCATTATCATCTATAGGAATAGATACATGGTCTTCATGTGACGGGCATGGAGATAAAAATGCATCTGTTTGCTTTACCGGAGAATTATATTCAATGTGGTGTGAGTTCGTTATCGCAGATGTAAGTACGAACGCAGCATGTAGAAATAAATGGATTTTCGGATCAAATATCTTGCAGATAGAAACTGGTTATGAGTCGTATCCTGTTGAATACTATTATGAAATATTTAACGTGGCAGATTGTATTTATGAAAATAGAAATAAATATCTTCAATTGAAAATAGAAATATCTCCATGTATTCATAATAAAGACGAAAAAGATGTTATAAAGCAAAAAATGAACAAAGTATTTATAGAATATAATAATTCTAAACAATCAGATATAAATGAAAAATATAACGCTCTAAAAGGTGTTTGTAATGATATCTGATAATACTGTAACAAACGGCTCTATTGAATTAAAAAATATTTATGATATGAATTCAATTGATAGGGTATTGAGGCAGACTCTTGAAGAATTTCTGTCAATGCCGCTTGAAAATAGTCAACCCGTATTTGATAAATTCATATCAATAAATAATTCAATATTCCGGCAAAATAGTGAAGTGGCTAAATCCAGATTTGTGTATATTCCGGGAGCACGTGAAGACAGAATTGTTTTAGTCGCACATGCAGATACTGTCTTTGATGATGAATACTGTTGTTTAACCGAAAAAAATACTAAGTACTTAAACGACGAAAATATATATTCAATGGGATCGGATGATCGTGCAGGATGCGCAATGATTTGGGCTTTTCGGGAAAGCGGAAATTCTATTTTAATAACTGATGGTGAAGAAATAGGCGGATTGGGGAGTAAATGGATTATGGAACACAATCCGGATATTGCAGACGAAATCAATAATCACTCATTTATGATTGAGCTAGATAGAAAGAATAGAAATGAATTAAAAACATATAATGTCGGAACTGAAGCATTTACTAATTATATTAAACAGAAAACAGGTTATGCAAATGCAGGAAAAGACAGTTATACCGATATATGCACTCTCTGTCGGGATGTATGCGGAGTTAATATAAGCGTCGGGTATTATAAACCGCATTTAGAAAATTCATATGTTAATTTCTCAGAGTGGCTAAACACATATTATATACTAAGTGAATTGTTTAAAGAATTTCTGCCGAAATATATTCGGTAATATTGTTTGTTTTTGAAATAATAAGGAATTTATGGTATGAGCAATGATTTCATTCACCTGACTCATCTCTATGAAATTGAAAAATTAAGTAACAGAATTTATTCGGATGCTGGTATTCTCTTTCGCAATGCTCTCAATCATTATCGGCAATAATAGTTTTGACTTCAATATTAAGGTTTTAAAAAAAGTTGAAATATTTAATTAAATGCTAATTGTATGCTTGTTATACTAATATGAGGTAATTTATGAAAATTGAAATGGGTGAATCAATAATTCTGTCATGGTTAAGACATGTCAAAGGATGTCAAATTGTTCAAACGAATTGGAAACCTTCACAAAGCTGGGATGTGCAAAATAAAAGTATAATCGAAGATCTTTTAAAAGAATCAACTGAAGAATTCAAAGAATATGATTTATTCAATTTAAATAATGGAATTAATCAAAGCTGTGTTCAATGACTAAGCGCAATTAATATAAACTTCTAACGGTGTTAGAAAACCAAGAGTTTTTCTCGGTCGGTTGTTCAGCTTATTTTCAACCTTTTTTATTTCTTTATTAGAAATCAAGG
>Ga0255346_1000875_pt1 | contig 45938 bp, 55 predicted proteins | sample wastewater_treat_FD_194410 | JGI IMG/M metagenome (GOLD analysis project Ga0255346, IMG submission 194410) | Wastewater microbial communities from Lulu Island WWTP, Vancouver, Canada - plant22 | ecosystem: Engineered > WWTP > Wastewater > Unclassified | place: Canada: Vancouver, British Columbia...
CCTGTTTTCCGTGCGAATCATCCCTTTATATTTCTAATTCAAGAAAAAACTAATGGGAATATTTTATTTATGGGAAGGGTTGTTAATCCAACCCTATAAAATCTATTAGGAAAACATTTGGTACGTCAATTACGACTCCTTAGTAAAATTTAATTCTAAACTGTGAAACAATCAGTCGTAGAAACAGTCTCCATATATTTCTTTAGGTACTTGATTTTCTTCCATCAAGTCACAACGCGGATAATCCTGCCCAGAATAAATTTCAACCCACTTACCATCTACTAATTTAGCAATTACAAAGTGACCTGCACGCCTATAATTAACATTTATTAAAGCGTAATCATCAACTTTTTTACTAACAGATATAATTGCGTCTTTGATATTTAAATCTTTCAGGTATTGGGATTGTTCAGTGTAACTGTTATCGTATGACTCAGTACATGTAAAAGAAAAGCTATTGTAAAACGGCTCTGTTTCTGAAAAAGCTACACAATCAGGATTTGCTTTAAAAACACATTTAGAGGTACCTTTTTCATACGCTTGGATATAATCATAAAAATGTGGATCTTCTAATGATTTAGATGAGTTTTTGTAGTTTAAGACATAATCATAAGATTCCATTATTTCTTTTATATCTGTTGATAATGTAGATACTATTTTGCTAAATAAGGTATCATCGGGAGAAGAAAAGTTATTACAATCATAATTTTTATAAACTAATCCTGTTTCCTTATCATTCATAATGTTTAAACCATCATCCCCAACCCACCAAACAAAAGCCTCAGTATCCAACAAAACATCACCTTGGTAAATACTAGAAACATTGTTAAAACTCTTCTCTATATCAGCACCAAATTCATATTTTTCAGTGAAAATAGAGGTAGGTGATTTTACAGACACAGACGAGTCACTATATTTTATATTTTCTATCCCACCAGAATCACCTAAAGATTTTTTATTTTGAGAACAACAGTACATCAGTGTTGCAAAAAACATTAACAAAGAAATTGCTAAAAGTATTAAAAGAGCCAAGTTAGGCTTGTTTTGATTTTTAACATTATTTTCCCGTTTTTTATCTGTTTTATTCATGTTTTACCCTTTAGATAACTTAAAAAACTGTTTTTATAGTAACATATTTGCCATTAAGAAAACCCTGTATAACAATGGAAGATTGGATGGGATACATCCAAAAAGAAAAAATAAAGTCCTCCCAACCACAGTAGAATTGTCATCTTGTAAGGTAAGGGTCTCTCTGCTAATCTATACCTCAAGATATGGTGAATAACTCATCAAGTAACTACTTTTACAAAAACGGTAAGAGGATAATAAAAAAGAAGATTCCAAAACAAATTGTTGCAGAAGATGTTGATCATATTAGCTCCCTAATCACAAAAGAAGAAAAGTTCACTATTGCCCAGCCTGAAATTAAAAAACCTTGGATAAAAACAAAAACTGAAAGAGTAAAAGGTGTAATTTCAAAAATCCAAAATGATAAGAGATCTAACATGGCTAAAATTAGAGCAGGAGTAACTGGTATATGGGCATCAGCATCAGTTCTAGCCATTTTTACATTTTTAACTTCTTTCATGGTTACGCCCCAAAAAGCAAAACCTCAAGATACAAGAAGGTACTCTATATACTCATCTAAACCTTTAACACTGCAAACTGCCACGACATCAATATATTCAAAAGATTCAAGAGCTCAGAAAATAAATGCTGTTTATAAAAAATATAATTGTCCGTTAGAAGGTATGGGTGATGTTTTGGTCTATGAAGCTGACAAAAATAATATACCTTGGTGGTTAGTAGCTGCAGTATCTTTCCAAGAATCAGGATGTGGAAAAGTGACACCAAAAGTAGGAGGTAAGGAATCGTACAACGCGTGGGGTTGGGGAGTGTATGGGAATGTTGTTGTTACATTTGAAAACTGGGTAAGAGGTATAGAAAGGGTATCAAAATATTTTTCTGACAAGTTCTATTCGAAAGGAGTAGAAGATTTGTGTATAATAATGAATACGTACACACCACCTTCAAATGGTTCTTGGTGTAACGGTGTAAAATACTTTGGAGATATGATACAAAACTACGAAACTAAATAAACTGCTCTTTGGTTTCCCCTATTTAATCCTATGAAACATATCCTATAGCGTTTGCATAAATAGTGAAAAAATGTTAAAATTTTCCCTCGTATGGTCAAAAAACTATCTAAAATACAATTTAATTTCTTGCCGGCTATTTTGCTTTTTGTTGGTTTTACAACATTCCTTGGATCTGTAGAGAAAAAACCAACAAAAATGAGGTCTGAATCTATAGTAAAAAAGGATGTATCTAAAAAAGAAGAGAAGGTGGAGGCTTTAGAAAAGTTCTTAGAGAGCCAAAAATCTCCTCTTGCCAAGAATGCTCGTACATTTGTAGATGTAGCCGAAAAATATAATCTAGATTATAGACTTTTACCTGCTATTGCATGCTTAGAGTCTTCTTGCGGTAAAAGGATTATTCCTGGATCTTATAACCCATTTGGGTGGGGTATATATGGAAAAAATGCCATTTACTTTAGGTCTTACGATGAGGCTATTGAGATTGTTGGTAAGGGTATAAAAGATAAATATGTTTCAAAAGGACTAGATACACCTGAAAAAATAGCCCCTGTTTATACTCCTCCTAATCCAGTAGGGTGGAGAAATGGGGTCAATTTCTTTATAAGTAAAATAGATGGCCCTGTTACAAAAGATCAGACCACGCTTTTTTCTTGTTAAGACGCTAACGGGAGTTTGCTGGTGGGCGAGAGAGGACTCGGTCACAAGTCCACGTATCTCTACGTCACTCCGTTCCTAGAGCTTCGTGGCTCGCGACCCCCTCTCGCTCGCCTTCGGCTCACTGCGAATTATTCTCGTCCTCTCTCATAAGCGAAAAATATATCGGCATAAAGCCGACACATTTTTGCTGGTGGGCGAGAGAGGACTCGAACCTCCACCCTTGCGGACACGGTCCTAAGCCGTGCGCGTATGCCAATTCCGCCACTCGCCCTTAAACTTCAACTTTTGAGTAACTTAGATTATATACTAACTGAGAAAATGATAAAAATTTCACAAACAACTTACCAAATCCTTATACATAAATATTCAAACTATCTCAGCAAAAACTCAGAAAACTATATATAATTGTGCCCAATGAGAATACTGATTGTAGAAGATGAACATAAAATCGCCGATTCTATAAAACAAGGTCTTGAACAAGAAAATTTTGCTGTTGACGTTTCATATGACGGATCAGATGGTTATGACATGGCGTTATCTGAAGAATATGATTTGATAATCCTTGATCTCATGTTACCAAAAATGAACGGGCTTGAAATATGCGAAAAATTGAGAGCAGAAAATAACCACACACCAATACTAATGCTTACCGCTCTAAATGAAATTGAAGATAAGGTAAGTGGTTTGACAAGTGGGGCAGACGATTATCTGACAAAACCTTTTGCTTTTACTGAACTTCTTGCACGTATCCGAGCTCTTCTTAGGAGACCAAAGATTATGTTACCGGATGAGATAGTGTGCGGCGATCTTTATATAAATACTAAAAACTTTAAGGTTACACGAGCAGGAAAAGATATTAACCTCTCCAAAAAAGAATTTTCCCTTCTTGAGTACTTAGCAAGAAACAAAAATAAGATTGTTACAAAGGATCAAATTATAAGTCATGTTTGGGATTATGATTCCGATGTACTTCCAAATACAGTGGAGGTATACATTGGTTATCTAAGAAATAAAATCGATGCTCCCTTTAAGGGAAAAACAAGTTTATAAATACTGTTAGAGGATTCGGGTACATATTTAAATATGAGGAGAAAAATAATGTTTAAATCAGCAAGAATAAAATTAACTGCATACTATCTATTAATAATAATGATTGTAACTGTATCATTCAGTGCAGTCGTTTATACAAATGTAACAAAACAAATCCAAAGAGGTCTTGAAATGCAAGAGAGAAGGATAAGAAATAGAATTCCACCCATTCCTAGGTTTCCTAACGAACCCTTTCTTGATAAACAAACTATCTTAGAAATAAAAAAAGACACATTATTAACATTGATAACTATTAATCTCATTATCCTCATCGGTATTGGGTTGCCAGGATATTGGTTAGCAGGAAAAACATTAAAACCCATAGAAGATATGATAGAAAAACAAAAGAAATTTGTTGCTGACGCCGCCCACGAACTTAAGACCCCACTAACCGCAATAAAAACAGATATCGAGGTAAATTTAAGAAACAAAAACATGGATATAAAAAAAGCACGTTCTGTTTTAGAAAATACAATTAAAGAAGTTGACTCTCTAACTCTGTTAACTAATTCCCTAATTAAACAAAGCAAATATCAGGACTATAATAACAGTGACAAAGAGATTATTGAACTAAAAACATTAATAGAAGAAATAAACGATAAATTAACACCAAAGGCTAAAGCAAAAAACATTGAAACAAAAATATCAGGTGAGAATATCAAAATAGAGGCAAATAGAGAGTCGATTTCCGAGCTTATTACCATTATTTTAGATAATGCTATCAAATTCAACAAAGATAACGGTTTGGTAAGTGTATCTATTGAAAAAAGGGACAGCAAAGCTCTTATAAAAGTAAAAGATACGGGGGAGGGTATTGACAGCAAAGACATTCCGCATATATTTGATCGTTTTTACAAATCAGATACATCAAGATCAAAAAACCAAAATGAAGGGTTCGGCTTAGGGTTATCTATTGCAAAGGAAATTACAGAATCACACGAGGGGCATGTTTCTGTCACCAGTAAGAAGGGAGAAGGCTCCGAGTTTATAATCTCGTTACCCTTTTCTCAGTAGTTTCTCAGTTTATTAATTTTAAAATCATTAATTATGGATAAAATAATAAAGCTCTTAAATAGATACAGATTTTTAATATTAATAGCCACGCTAATCTTAATAGTTTTTTCTGTTGTAAGGAATAAAACAAATAATAACTCAAAAAAACCACCTGCAACAACAAATGCCAAAGTTACTAAAGGAAATATTTCTTCAAGTGTTTCCGCGTCTGGGAATATAGAAACTTCAAATTATCTTGCTGTAACAACTGGTGTAAACGGGATAGTTAAAAAAGTTTACGTACAAGAGGGGGAAACTGTAGTTAAAGGTCAAAAGATAATGGAAATTACACTAAATTCAGATGGAGAAGAAAGCTATGCATCTGCGTACGCTTCCTACTTATCGGCTAAATCAAGCTTAGAAAGAGCACAAAGTGATCTTTTAAATAAAGAGTCTTCTCTAATAAACGCAGAAAATTCGTTTGATACCGAAAAAGAAAACAATAGCTATCAAACTGAAAAAGAAAGAGAATCATTTAAAATAGCAGAAAACTCATATTTAATCGCAAAATCTGAATATGAAAGACAAAAAGAAGCTATAACCCAAGCACAAATTTCACTAAACAAAGCTTGGCTATCATATCAGGCACAATCTCCTATAATAGTTGCTCCCGACAGTGGGGTAGTGGCTAATATTCTTGTAGTTGAAGGAATGGATATTTCAAACTCACTGTCCGAGCGTACGTCATCAACAGTTGCTTCAATAAGAAAAGAGGGGACACCAATCGCAAGCTTGAACATTACTGAAGTTGATATAAACAAAATCAAGGTAGGGCAGAAAGTATCACTAGTTTTAAACAGCATTGATGACAAAATATTTCTAGGAAAAGTTGCAGGGATAGATAAAATAGGAACAACTTCAAACGGTGTTTCTAATTATCCAGTAATTGTAAAATTTGATGAGAATTCAGATTTAGTACTCCCAAACATGGGAGTAGATGCAGATATAATTATTGACGAAAAACAAGAAGTTCTTTTAGTACCAACACCATCTATTGAAACAGATAGGGATGAGAAAACGGTCACAGTATTTAAAGACGGTAAATTTCAAAAAGTGGTTGTTGAGACTGGTGTTTCAAATAATAAATTCACCGAGATAGTATCAGGATTGGAAGAAGGAGATGATATTCAAATAAAAGCATTGCCCACAGAGGGTTTTGAACCCAACACTAGAGACAGAGATATGAGAATGCCTGGTATGGGGGGTTTCATGAGATGAAACCTTTGATAGAGGTTAAAAACATTAGCAAAATTTATAACAACGGAGAGGTGTCATCTAAAGCTTTGGTAGACGTTTCATTTGAAATCAGCGAAGGAGAATTTGTAGCAATAGTAGGACCCTCGGGATCTGGTAAATCAACATTAATGCACATTATGGGGTGTCTCGACACCCCAACTTCTGGAACCTGTGTTATAAATGGAAAGAATATTGAGAAAATGAGTGACGATGAGTTAGCAGAGATTAGAAATAAAGAAATTGGATTCGTTTTTCAAGCATACAATTTACTTCCAAGAACCACTTCAATTAAAAATGTTTGTTTACCTATGGCTTATGCCGATGTCCCAAAAAGTGAGAGGGTTGAAAGAGCAAAAAAATTTTTAGAATCTGTTGGACTTGGAAGTAAACTACAAAACTATCCAAACCAACTTTCTGGTGGAGAAAAACAAAGAGTGGCAATTGCAAGAGCATTGGCTACTGAACCAAGCATTATTCTTGCAGATGAACCTACGGGAAATTTAGCATCAAAACAAAGTATGGAGATAATGGATATTTTTGAAGATTTAAATAAAAAAGGCCACACCATAGTTTTAATTACACACGAAGATGATATCGCTAGAAGGGCAAAAAGAACTATATCCTTAATAGACGGAAAAATTGTTAAAGATACTAAAATTAATTCAAGGGATAAAAATGAAGTTAAATGAAATATTTGAGGAAAGCATACTAGTATTAAAAACTAATAGAATGAGAACCGGACTTTCGGTTCTTGGAATAGTAATCGGTATTGGTTCCGTTATTGCTCTAATGACTTTAGGACAGGCAAGTCAAAAAAGCGTAGAGGATAGAATCCAATCCCTTGGCTCAAATCTTTTGACTGTTTCTCCTGTTTCAACTCAATCAGGATTTTTAAGAGGTGGTCCCGACGACGCAAAGACTTTAACTTACGACGATGTCAAAGAAATAGAAAAATCAGAAAGAATTACTACCATAGAGAATGTAGCCGCTTCTTACTCATCAAGATCCCAAATATCTTTTGGAGAAAACAATATGAACGTCAGTATTACGGGAGTAACAGAAAAGTACTTTCTTTTAAGAAATATTGAAATTGAATATGGAAATACAATTACACAAAAAGATATCAACGGTATGCTGAAAGTAGCAGTAATTGGACCAGGGATTGTGGAAGAATTGTTTCCGAGTACTCCAAATCCCCTTGGACAAAATATAAGAATTAACGGAAACTCTTTTACTGTTATTGGGGTAACTAAATCAAAAGGTTCTGGGATGATGGGTTCGGATGATAGTGTTTTTATACCTTTAACAACCGCTCAAAAAATACTTTTCGGGGTAAACCATGTCAGCAATATTTATGTAAGTGCAAAAAGTGAGGAACTAATGGACAAAGCAATGAATCAATTGGGTTTTTTCCTTTTAGAATTACACGGGCTAAAGACTCCTGATGAAGCCGACTTTGAAATTACATCTCAAGAAGATATCATCGAAACTGTGAGTGAGATAACAGGAACATTTACAACGCTGTTAACCGGAATAGCTGCAATATCTCTTGTTGTAGGTGGTATAGGAATAATGAATATTATGCTTGTTACTGTTACAGAAAGAACCAGAGAGATAGGTATCAGAAAAGCATTAGGTGCCAAAAGAAAAACAATTACAACGCAATTTTTAGTTGAGTCTATAGTTTTAACTTTGATGGGAGGAATACTTGGAGTACTTATAGGAATTGGGGTGTCTGTTGCAATAACAAAAAATATGGATCTTCCAACTGTAATATCAATTCCATCAATTATATTAGCTGTGGGAGTTTCATGCTTAATTGGAATTGTATTCGGTTGGTACCCCGCACATAGAGCCTCAAAGTTATCTCCTATTGAGGCTTTAAGATATGAGTAATTAAGTTTATATCCTCGCAAACAACGACTAATTTCATTATTAATATTGAACAATTGTTGAAAATCGAAAATGATCAAATAATTTCATAAAATAGTCTTCACACACAATCACCAAAAATGTTTTAAAATAACCTTATGGGAATAGAGCATATACCAAATACCAACAATGATAATGAATTCCCTTTTCCTTATTTACCTAGTAGAGATACAGAAACAAACGAAGAGAAAATTATAGGTACTGGGTGGGAATCACAAGTAAAAATGTTAGGACCAGATTGGGTTCTAAAAGAAGTAAACCCATTTACATCTTGGGGTGAAGAAAGATCACAAGAAATGATCAATTATCTTAGAAACCCTGAAAGAGTTAGGGCTATCATGGATGATCAAGATAAAATTAGCAAAATATTTGGGGAGGAACACTTTGCTAGATCATATTTTATTTATGGAAAAGATCAAAATGGAAAAGAGGGTTACATATTAGTACAAAAATTTATCCCAGGAAAAGCCTTATCAGAAATGATAGGGGTCGATTACAAAAATACCGATGAAATGATAAATGAAAATAGAGAACAGTTTAAAGATATTGTATGGGGCCTGAAAAAATCGTTTATTGAATTTGGTGTTCCTATAGATTTTCACCCTGGAAATTTAATAAAAAATGAAAAGACTGGAAAAATAGTAATCATGGATACAGGCATCCCATCACGAGAGTTTAAGACTGTTATGAGCGACGAACGTACAGAAAAGGCTTTTAATATTTTTGAAAATGCGTACAAAAGATTAGATAGGATGAATAGATACGAAAGACTGCTCAAACTAACTGAAGAGGAAAAGCTAGAACTAGATAATAAATACGATATAACTGACAAGCAATATAACGACCGCTTAGAAAATCTTAACAATATGAAAAATGAAAAAGGCTTTGAAATTAGTGTTGTTAACCCTGTAGATAAACTTTTAAATAATATTTTTGGCGGAAGAGACAAGATCGATGGACAAGAATTATTAGACTATGCTTTTAAAACACTGGGTGAAAGAAAACCAACTGAAAGTCAGGAAATTATTTTGGATAAATTAAGGGAACAAAGCACTGTTTTAGGAAATAAGGCCTATTGGAAGAATATCATTGAATTATAAGCAAATCTCAATACTAAAATATAATGAAAAACTATACAGTACCTTTATAGTTTGTATAAGGCATTTACTCGTGTAATAATTTTTATATGGTTGAAAACCCCTTTTTACATTACGAGGATACACATGCGGAGACACTTGATAAAATGGATATCGAATCAAAAAACCACACTACTCTTTTTGGGGCAATGGGCAAGGAGAAATATTTATCATTTGCTTACGGTGAAGGTTTAAAAAGCAATCCAAAATTGCAAGAAGAATTATCCAAAAACGGCTTCACAGATGCAAAATATTCAATCGGAACATTTAACAATGAGAGAGGGGAGGAAGAAACCTCACTATTTATTTCACTTGAATTACCTAGCAACAATATCATATATGAATGTGATGTTAATAGTAAAAAAATGTGGCCATTTGATATGTACGAGGCTAAACATATCTACATTTTAGGAAAAAACGGTGAGGCTACAGATTTAATGGAGGAGCTTAGACCAACTGAAACTAAATTAATGATATGTCCAAATAAAAGGTTTCCCTTTGCTGGAGCATCTTTCAAAGAAAATATGATTGTCCTGCCTGATCTAAGAAAATTTTCAATTAAAAATCTTGGAGATGAAATAATGGATTTCCCTGTCATACTGCATGAGATAGGACACATAAAGCACCGGAAAGTAGAACCAAATATTTTTAATGAGAGAGCACAAGCGGTAATGAATCTAACTTCCCTAATTGGTCTAGATAGATCCAAAATTGAAAAATTAAAAGGTACTCTCTTTGATAAATTGGCATGTTTTATTGAAGAACGCGCTCCAATTCTTTTAAGACAAGAGGAAATCGCATCATCTTGGGCATGTAAATGGATTGAGAAAAACAAAGAGCAAGGATTTAATTTTTGGAAAAGTATTACAGAAAATTACTGGGAACAGCTTGATATAGCACTTGCGACCTATAAAAATTTCTGGACAACAGTAGAAAATAAAGCTTGGTCTTTTGAAAACGATAATGCTGATAAATACATTTTTGAAAATTTAGTAAAACAATGGCAAGAACAATACCCACACCTTAACATTAAAGTAAATTCTGAAATCCCAAATACAATTAATGAAGAAAATAAAGATATTTCCCCTCTTTTGTAAAATCTCTAGTTCTCTGTAATGACTCTTTAAATTCTTGCAAAAATTTTGAAGAAATTATTTAAACTTAACACATTGCCTTGTGCTAGAATACCAACGCATATGAAAAAACAAGAAAAGAAAAAAATGATATATATGGACTATGCCGCTACAACACCTGTAGATAAAAAGGTTGTTAAAGCTATGCTTCCTTACTTTACCGAAAAGTATGGTAATACCTCATCAATCCACACAATGGGAACAATTGCCAATACAGTTGTAAACAGAGTTAGAGAAGAAATTGCCAATTATATAAGCTGTCAAATAAACGAGGTTTATTTCACATCCTCAGCTACAGAAAGTAACAACTGGGCTCTAAAATGTGTAGCGTCTGCAAATAAAGACAAGGGGAACAAAATAATAATTTCATCTATAGAGCATGATTGTGTTTTAAATAGCGCAGAATGGTTATCAAAAAATGGCTTTAATGTAGAACATGCTCCTGTTGATGAGTTTGGATCAGTTAAGTTAGATGAATTAGAAAAAATGATGACTAAAGACACTATTTTGGTCTCTGTAATGCATTCAAACAATGAAATTGGAACAATACAACCAATAGAAGAGATAGGGAAAATATGCAAAAAGAAAGGGATATTGTTCCATACAGATGCGTCCCAAAGTTTTGGAAAGATGCCTATAAATGTACAAAAACTAAATATAGATTTATTAACGGCTTCATCACATAAAATATATGGTCCTAAGGGTGTCGGCCTTCTTTATATAAAAAACGGCGTAAAAATAGATACTTTTATCCACGGTGGGGGACATGAAAGAGGTAAAAGATCATCAACAGTTAATGTTCCTGCTATTGTTGGGTTTGGAAAAGCTTTAGAAATCTGCATAAAAGAAATGTACGATGAAAAACTCAGACTCACAAATTTAAGGGATAAAATAATAAAAAATGTTTTGAAAAATATCCCAGACTCCCATCTAAATGGACATCCTACAAAAAGACTACCCAACAACATAGATATAAGATTTGATTTTATAGAAGGGGAGGCCCTGATGATGGAGTTGGACATGAACGGAATAGAAGTGTCTACAGTGTCGGCATGCTCATCCCCAAAATTACAGGCATCACATGTACTTTTATCCTGCGGTGTTGAGGAAAAATATGCCCAAGGAACAATAAGGATAACATTAGGTAGATACACAAAAGAAAGTGAAGTAAAATATTTATTGGAGGTTTTACCAAAAGCCGTTCAAAAGCTTAGGAAAATATCTCCCATGAATATACATAATTCAGAATAAAAATGTATACAAAAAAAGTTTTAGATTACTTTAAAAAACCAAAAAACTTAGGAAAAATAAAAAACGCTGATGGTGTTGGAAAAGTTGGTAACATGGCCTGCGGAGATGTAATGCATCTCTATATAAAAGTAAAAGAAGAAAAAGGAAAAGAAATTATATCGGACATAAAATTCCAAACTTTTGGTTGTGTTGCGGCTATTGCAACAAGTAGTGCTGTAACAGAAATGGTAAAAGGAAAAACATTTGAGGAAGCATTAAAAGTTGGTAAAGGAGACATCATAGATTCTTTAGATGGGTTACCTCCAATTAAAATACACTGTTCTGTTCTTGCTACGGAAGCCCTAGCCGAAGCAATTTATGATTATTTGAGCAAAAATAACAGACCCATACCGGAATTTCTTGAAAAGCAACATGAAAAAACAGTTAAAGAAAACGAGATGCTTGAAGAGAGGTACGAGGAATGGACAGAAAATCAGCAAGATTAAAAAACAAAAAAGTAGTTGTAGGTGTATCTGGCGGAGTTGATTCTACCGCCGCGTTAATTCTTCTACAAAAAATGGGTTGCACACCTGTCGGGATTTCTCTTAAATTTCCAAAATGGCATGGTGATAACAACAATTCAATAAAAAAGGCAGAGGAAATATGTAAAACCCTTAAATGTGAGCACCATGTTTTAGATGTAGAAAAAGACTTTCAATCAAATGTTGTGGATTATTTTGTTAAAACTTTAACATCAGGAAAAACTCCAAACCCATGTATGATATGCAATAAAAACACCAAGTTTTTTCATCTTTTTAAATTCGCTGATGAAAACAATATAAAATACGTTTCAACTGGGCATTATGCAAAAATTACAAAAAGTAGAAAATACAAATCTTTTTTCATAACTCAGCCAAAAGATAAAAATAAAGATCAAACTTATTATTTAAGTCTTCTACCTCAAGAATGGTTAGAAAGGATCATTTTCCCGTTAGGGGAAGTGGTTAAAGATGATGTTTATAAAATAACTAAAAAAGCAGGATTCCATTTTGAAAACATTTCTCAAAGCCAAGATTTCTGTTATATACCAGATGAATCAATTGATAACTTTATTGAAAAAGAAATAAAAGTCAAAGAAGGGCAAATAATTGATAGCGAAAGGAAGGTTATAGGAAAACACAAAGGATTAGAGTATTACACAATAGGGCAGAGAAAAAAGATAGGATTAGCAGGAGGGCCTTATTACGTTACTAAAAAAGACGTTGGAACAAATACTTTGTTTGTCTCAAAAGATAAAAAAGATTTAGGAAAAACAGATATATATCTTTCTGACGTTTTTTTTACAGATAATAAGATGTACGGTAAAAAACTCAAAGTAAAAGCAAAAATAAGATATCAACACAACCCCGCTCAAGCTATGATATCCCCGACAGAGAGTGGGGGATACCTGATAAAATTTGCGAAACCACAAATAGCAATAACTCCAGGTCAATATTGTGTTTTTTATATTAATAAAGTGTGTGTAGGATCTGGGATTATTAAGTAACTCCGTGTGATACAATAACCACATTATGCAAACAAAAATAGAAAAACAACCAAAATCGACAATAAAAATGACCGTTGTTATAGAAAACAGCGCAGTTAAAGATTTTTATGAAAAAGAAGTTTCTCATGCTGTAGAACATGTAGAAATACAAGGTTTCAGAAAGGGAACAGCCCCAAAAGAAATGGTAATAGAAAAAGTTGGTAATTCCAGACTGTATGGAGATACAATAAACAGTCTTTTACAACACTATTACCCACAAGCTTTAAAGGAAAACCATCTTAACCCGATATCTAACCCAAAAGTGGACATAAAAGAGTTTGATATATCAAAAGACCTCAAGTTCACAGCAGAATTTGCAGTTAGACCAGAGGTTAAAATTGGAGATTATAAAAAGGCCTTGAAAGATTATTACAAGGAAAAAACAGAAAAACTTGAAGCTGCTAAATTAGAAAAATCAAAAGAAGAAGGGGATGATAAAAAAGAAGAACAAGAACACGACCACCATCACGATCATGTCCATATTGGTTCAAATGAAGTTATAGATATCCTTATAAAAGAAACAAAAACTGAAGTTTCCGATATTTTGTTAGAAGAAGAAACAGACAGAATGATGACAAGATTGGTAGAACAACTGGAAACTATAAAATTGCCATTAGATAAATATCTTGAAGCTCAAGGAAAAACTGCAGAAGAGTTAAGAAAAGAATATAACGATATGTCAGAAAAAAATATTAAGGCCGAGCTTGTTATGGCCCATTTAATAGAGGTTGAGAAAATTGAGACTACGGATGAAGAAATAGACGAAATGATATCTGCAATAGGAGATCCTACATTAGGAGAAAAATTAGAAGATCCTGTACAAAGACTTTATATCAAAAACATTCTTCAAAAAAATAAACTTTTAACCAAATTAATAGAAGAAGTGGAAGGACCAAACTTCCACGGTAATCACGAACATAAGGAGGAAAAAGATGAATAATACATTAGTTCCAATAGTAATAGAAAAAGATCAAGGAGGGATGGAAAGATCCTATGATATATATTCCAGACTTCTTAAAGATTTTATAGTTTTTGTTACAGGACCAATAGATATGGGGGTGGCAAATACTTTTATTGCACAACTACTTTTTCTTGAAAGTGTAAACCCTGATAAAGACATAAGTGTTTACATTAATTCCCCTGGAGGCGAGGTATATGCTGGGATCGCAATGTATGACACTATAAAACACATAAAAAATGAAGTGGTTACAATAAATGTGGGACTCTCAGCTTCAGCTGGGGCTTTAATACTTTCGGCAGGGACAAAAGGTAAAAGATACGCTTTACCTGGATCTCACACAATGATTCACCAAGTTATAGGTGGGGTAGAGGGACAGGCAAGTGATGTTGAAATAACAGCAAAACATATGTTAAGACTTAGGGATCAATACGCTGAAGCTATATCAAAAGAAACAGGACAAAAATTAGACAAAGTTAAGGGGGATATGGATAGAGATTACTGGATGGATGCAAACGAATCTGTAAAATATGGAATAATAGATAAAATAATGAATCCAAAGAAAAAATAGGGTAAAATACCTTCTGTTTATTAATAAAACTGGACTTGGTGGGTTGAAAATAAAAGAAAATTGAAATAATTAAAATTTGGGGCGGTTAGCTCCTGATGGAACGAAGTGACATCCGGTGCTAGCCCTACACACAAGAACATAGGTAAAATGTGAAGTGAGGCTTGTCCGAGCGAAATAGATTGAAAATAGAATAAAATAATACTTCGGGCGGTTAGCTCAGCCGGTTAGAGCGCCACATTGACATTGTGGAGGTCATAGGTTCGATCCCTGTACCGCCCACCAAAACAACTAAACTAGATTTACGAAAATTTCCAAATAAAAAGATAAAGTATCTAGGCTGTTAGCTCCTGTTGGAGCGAAGCGACAACCGATCCTAACCAACCTAAAGAATATAGAAATATATTTAAATGAGCCAGTGGCGAATAAGTAGTAAGAAAATAAAACAAGCAAAAGTCAGAATAGTTAGGAGAGTCGGTTAGAGCGCCACATTGACATTGTGGAGGTCATTGGTTCGATTACATTACCGCCCCACCAAAACCACACCATCACTTCAACAAACCAAGAACATCATCTATAATAAAATTATGCTAAGTGATCTTCAGAAAAAATACCTAGAACTCACAAAATTTGGACCATATCCCTCACCATATTTTTTCCACATCAGAAAAGGCGGTCAAATAATGTATTACCTAGGATTTGACCATACCTACGACGCAAAAGACTTATCTTGGGGTGTTCTTGATAATTACATGCAAGATTTTATAGATAAAACTGACGGTAAAAAACGAATGGTTTTAGTGGAAGGTGGGGAGAAGATACTAGCCTCCGGAAGAAGGGACCAGATAAAAGCAATGGGAGAAGCTTATTACACATGGTACTTAGCTCAATCCTCAGCAATTCCTGTTATATACCCAGAGCCGTCAATCAATGACCAGTTAAAATTCCTTTCAGAAAAATTTCCAAAGGATGTGATAATAACAAGCATTTTTGTAGAACAACTGTGCATAAGAAGTAACTACATAAAACCTGACAATATAGAAAGTTCTCTTTTATCTTACTTGGATTACGTTAAAAATGCTGTTAAATGGGAAGGTGGTGTTTTTGACATAAAAAATATATTTGAATGTTATAAAAAAATATCTGGAATAGAACTTGATTACAACAATCTTGAATACATAAGAAAAGAAACTGACCCTTATTTAGAAATTAACACTATCAATGAAGTTATTAACACAAAATCACAGTTTAAAGATAAAATAACAGTGAAAAATACAAAAGATTTATGGGACAAAGGGTACAATATACTTGCTGTTTTTGGTAAAAGCCACGCTATAATGCATGAGATATCCATAAAAGAGTGGTAACTGTGATATTATATAAAAGATTTTTAGTAAATATTTATCACTTTAGATAATTAGTATGAGTAAAAAAATCGTAACAATATTTATAGTTTCGGTTATAGCAATAATGATGGGGATCATAATATCTGATTCAAAAAGGACAGAAAAACTTACAGATGAAATTGATGGGATATTCTCATCCCAAACCCCAACCTATTATTATGGAGACACTTGTCCCAATTGCCATAAAATTGATGATTTCATAAAAGAAAACGGTATTAAAGAATCATTTCCCGTAACGAGAAAAGAGGTTTATAAGAACCAAACTAATGCTCAAGAGTTAACTAAAATAGCTGTAGAGAGATGCGGGATAGAAACTAAAGAGATAGGGGTTCCATTTATGGTAGCTGAAAATAAATGTATGGTCGGATATTTAGAAATAGTTGAGTATATAAAAGAAAAAACAGGTTTGGAAACGTCAGAAGAAAATAATGAAGAAGCAGAGAAAGAAAAAGCTACAAATTCTGATTCAGAAACACCTGTAGAACAATAAATATGAAGAAAAATAATCTAAAAATATTTCTTTTTGCTCTATTAACAATACTTATTTTTGACTTGCAAAAAACTTTTGCAGTATGTCCTATATGTACGGTAGCCATAGGCGCAGGGGTTGGTTTTACAAGATACATAGGAATAGATGATACAATTACAGGTCTTTGGATTGGTGGTTTTATTGTATCCAGTGGTCTATGGTTAGCAAGTTTTTTGAAAAATAAAAAAATAAAAATACCTTATATAGAAATTCTATCAGTTATTTTAATGACCGCTTTTACAATAATTGCTTTATACTTATCTAAATTTATAGGAGTAGCACATAACAAAATATTTGGGGTAGAGAAGATCGTTTTTGGAATAGCTATTGGAATGATCATTTTCTTTTTTTCAACTAAAACAGACGCTTATTTAAGACAAAAAAATAACGGGAAAGTAATAATTTACTACCAAAAAGTTATAATACCCGTGCTTTTTTTGACATTAACAAGTTTTTTATTTTATTTAATAAATTGGTAGGAGGATAAATATGACTCAACAAGAAGAAATACAAAAATTAGTAGACAAGGTTAAAGAATTTGAGAAAAATGAAAAAACCGACTTATCTTCTGGAGAAGATTTATCAGTAGCAATAATGAATCTCATAAGCATAGAAGAACACCTTTTCTTTACTGGATCTAAAACTGGAAATAAGGAGTATTTAGATATATTACTTCAGATAAGAGAAATGAGAAAAGAGCTGTTGAAAAAAATAGTTAAAAATCCAGATGGGGAAGTGTGGTGCATAAGCAAACATTTACTTGCAGCCTCAATGAGATTAATGGAAGTGGGAACAAAATATCTTGGAAAAGGTGAAAAAGAAGAAGCTCAGAAAATGTTCAAAAAATCTTACGATGTTTATAACCTTTTTTGGGGATTAAATTTAGGACTGACAAACATTGAAGATGTAGAACAAGATAAGAATAACGACATTAAATTTATAGATGATAAAAAAGAAGATAATATTCATGAAAAAGGTAGCGTGAGTATTTTTGATAAGCTTGGGGAAATAATAAAAAAAGCAGTTGATTGCTGCAAAGAGTAATTAATTAAGTAAAAAATTAACGAAAGGAAATAACATGCCTATATTCGTAGATAACATAGAGGAACTAACTCTGAGTAATAATAATTTTAGAAAGGTCTTATCAACAAATGGCCACAGCCAACTTGTTGTTATGAGCTTAAAAGCTGGGGAAGATATTGGAATGGAAGTCCATAACAACGTAGATCAATTCTTTAGAATTGATTCTGGACAAGGCAAAGTGATAGCCAATGGAGAAGAGTTTGAGGTCTCAGATGGATTTGCAATAGTTATACCAGCAGGAACAGAGCACAACGTAATAAACACTAGCGAGACTGAAGATTTGAAGCTATACACAATATACAGTCCTGCAAATCATCCAGACGGAACAATACATGAAACAAAAGCTGAAGCTATGGAATATGAAGAGTCTCATCACCATGAATAAGTTGAGTTAAAACAGCTTCGGGGGCCCCGCAGAATGCGGGGCCCCCTCTTTGTTATGCACACTTACCACTGATATACTTAGATAAGATGGAAGAAAAACAAAAAGTACCGGAACAAGTAATAAAAAAGGTCATTTTATACGTTATATTTTCGTTATCTTTAATATCTTTAATCCTCATATCACAAAACTTTATCCAAGAAGAAAGTTTTTTTCCTTCAACAAGAACATTTATTGTCCCATTTATAATCATAATGTTGGTTTTAATGTGGGTTGTTTCTATAATCTCATTAACAGTCAATAATAAGGAATTGGCTATCCTTGTATTAATTTATTTTCTTATATCGTCTGGGGTTATTATATTTACTCATCCTCAATATTTAGTTGGGCCAGTGGTAACATTCCTTCTCATTTTATCGGGTCTTACCATGTCTAAAAGATTAAAAGAAGATTTTATCAAGGTAAATATCATAAAAATATCCAGACCTACTATAAAAAGCTTACGAATATCCGTATCAATACTGATATCAGTAATTTTACTTTTTTCTTATTCAAAAACCCCAGTCTCAGAAATAGATATTGGAGAAAAATTGACAGAGATAGCAGGACCGTCAATAGATAGATTGGTAGAGCAAGGATCTGTTAGCACATTTACAGAGCAACAAGGTAATGAATCAACTATAAATTCCCAAATAAATTCAATTTTTTCTGATATAGGAATATCTCAAGATACCAACATCGGCACATCATCTAAAACAGAAGATAGTGTAACTCAAAATATAAAGGAAAGTATAAAATCTCAGGTATCAAAGCAGATAAACAGAAGAGTGGAACCGTACAAGGATTTATTATTCCCTGCAATTGTGATCATTTCTTTTTTTATGATCCAAATATACAGTTACATTTCATATCTTATTTATTTGTTAACAATAAATGTTGTTGTAGAAGTGTTGAAAAAATCAGGATTTCTTAAGTCTGAAATAAAACAGGTTGAAAAAGAGAACATTGTGTTGTAACATTCCAACAAACATTAGAAAAAGGAGAGAAAAATGGAAAGTAATAATGATGAAAAGAAATCATTATTTGAGACCATAGGTTTCAAATACAATGATAATTCCTTAATATTCCTTGATCCTGTTGATCTGGTCAGAACAGATGAATCAAGAGAACTCAAAGGCCCTGAGGACGTAATACGAAGATTTAATAAGCATGGATATCTTGGCATCAACGATGCTGCCTTGTTTGCCGTTTACTTTGGAGTCCCAAAAGACCCAGATGAGTATCTTAAATGGGAAAAGTTGGAACACGGACACGTAACTGCCTTTGTTATGAATTTGATAATGGAGAGCGGTATCACAAACTTCACAAAACTCTTTTGAGTTTATTTGAAGTTTACACTACAAGCTTCACAGAACTTTTGTGAAGCTTTTTTATTGATATTAATAAATAAAAATAGTAAATTAATATTAGTGTTAATAGATGTTGTGAATACAATTCATAAAACAACCACAACCTCGCCAAGAGCGGGGGAATAATCTTTTAAATCCATATAATCGTATTCATTTAAGTAAAATTTAGTTATAATTACGAGTGCGGTCACCAACCGCAGTATTAAAATGAAAAAACAAAAAGTAATAGAAAAATTAAAAGATGATCCGATGTTTCCACTTAGACATAGTGCGGAACATGTCATGCATTTAGCTGTAGAAAGCCTTTTTCCTGGAGCTAAAAAAGTTATGGGGCCTCCAATAGAAAATGGTTTTTATGGTGATTTTGATTACGATGGAAAAATAACAGAAGAGGACTTCCCAAGAATTGAAGCAAAAATGAAAGAAATAGTTGAAGCCAATCTTCCAATTGTAATGAGAGAAGTGGGTTTTACAGAGCTGAAGGAAATATTTAAGGATAACCCATTTAAAATTGAGATGATTGAAGAAATTGAAAAAAATGGTGAAAAAATAACAGCTTGTGAAATAGGAGAAAAAGGTAGTGATGTTTATGACATAGACTTGTGTGCAGGTAACCATGTTGAAAAAACAGGAGATATAGGTGCTTTCAAACTTTTAAGTGTTGCTGGAGCTTACTGGCATGGTGATGAGAAAAACAAAATGCTTACCAGAATATACGCTACTAACTTTAAAACAGAGGAAGAGCTTAATGAATATTTGGAAAAACAAGAAGAATTAAAAAAGAGAGATCACAGAAATATAAATAAAAATCTTGAAGTATTCTCTTTGTTTGAAGAAATAGGCCCGGGACTTCCTGTGTGGCTACCAAACGGCATGATTATAAGAGAAGAGTTAGAAAAATGGGGAAAAGAAACCGAAGAAAAATGGGGATATCAAAGAGTTGCCACACCTTTTATGACAAAAAGAGATCTATTTGAGCTTTCTGGACACATCTCCTACTTTGGTGATGAAATGTTCAAAGTAGCAGTTCCAAATGAAGAACAGGATGAATACTACATAAAGCCAATGAATTGTCCTTTTCATCATTTAATTTACAGATCTAAAACAAGAACTTACAAGGAATTACCTCTTAGACTTGCAGAGTACGGAACTGTTGCAAGATATGAGAACAGAGGATCTATAAATGGAATTCTTAGACCGAGAGTTTTTTGTCAAAACGATGCCCATGTATATTGTTCAGAAGAACAAGCTGTGGATGTTTTTGTGGAGATTATAGATTTACACAGATATTATTACGATAAGTTAGGTCTTTCTAATTACAGTGTTGAGTTGAATTTAAGAGATCCTGAAAAAATGGATAAATATCACGGTGATGAGTCTATGTGGAAAAAAGCCGAAAAAATAACCAGAGAAGCTTTAGATAAATCTGGTATTGAATACACGGTGGTAAATGAAGGAGCAGCTCATTATGGACCTAAAATGGACCTTAAAATAAAATCTGCTATGGGAACAGAATATGGGATATCAACAAACCAAATAGACTTATATATGCCCGAAAGATTTGGGTTAAAATACATAGATAAGGACGGGAAAGAAAAACCCATAATAGTTCAGCACAGGGCTCCATTGGGATCAAGTGAAAGGTTTGTTGGATTCTTAATGGAACATTTTGCAGGAGCTTTTCCAGTATGGTTATCTCCTATGCAAGTTCAGATAATACCAATAGGAATCAAGCATTTAGAGTATTCAGAAAAAATAATGGAAAAAATGAAAGAAATAGGATTAAGAGCTTATGTTGACGATAGGGCTGAAACAATGCAATCAAAGATTAGAGATGCTCAGGTCAAAAAAATACCATACATGTTAATAATTGGTGATAGAGAAGTTGAAAGTAATGAAGTTAGCGTAAGATTAAGAACAGGTGAAAATATAGGATCAAAACCTGTTGAAGAGGTGGTTGAAAAGATAAAGGAAATGTATTTGACCAAATCTCTCAATTTATGGTAATTTACATAAGTTTCAGGAGGAAAGCATATACCAAACTGGTACACAAAGAATGAACAAATAAAATCTGACGAAGTCAGGGTCATATCTCATAAAGGAGAAAACCTTGGCGTTATGAAGAAAAATGAGGCTATAGATTTAGCAAGAAAAGAAGAAATGGACTTGGTATTAATGGTCCCACATGCAAACCCGCCTGTTACAAAAATAGTTGATTTTACAAAGTTTTTGTACGAGGAAAAGAAAAAGGCTAGCTCTGCTAAATCAAAGAGTAGAAAAACAGACATAAAAGAGTTAAGATTAGGACCTACAACTGGAGGTGGTGACATACAAAGATTTGTAAAAAGAGCCAAAGATTTTATAGATGATGGAGATAAGGTTAAAATAACAGTAAAAATGAAGGGAAGGGAAGCAATGTTCCCTGAGGTGGCGGTAGATAAGATTAAAACTATAGAAAAAGAATTAATTGATGTAGCTAAGATGGAAAACGAGCCTAAGAGAGCTGGAAATATAATTTGGGCTATATTTGTAGGAAAGTAAGAAGGAAATAAAATGGCAAAAGAAAAGCTAAAAACAAAAAAGACTTTACTCAGAAGAGTAAAAATAACAAAAGGTGGTAAAATTGTGAAGAAAAGTATAGGTATGGGACACTTAAAAGTTAAAAAAAGTGTTACCAACAAACAAAGAAACTCTTCTTTTTCTGAACAAGAAAATAAAGGTCATAGAAAAATGTTTCGTAAGTTGCTTAATAAGCACGGGAAAGGAATAAAACATGCCAAGAGTTAAAGGTGGGTTTAAAACCAATAGAAGACATAAAAAAATTTTAAAGCTTGCAAAAGGATATAGAGGTACAAGAAGTAAGCTGATAAAAAGAGCTAATGAGGCTGTTCTTAGAGCTGGTGAACATGCTTTTGAAGGCAGAAGAAAAAGAAAAGGCGATATGAGACAGTTATGGATATCCAGAATAAACGCTGCTTTAAGAAAACATGACATTATGTACAGCAGATTCATAAATGGCTTGAAAAAATCAAAAATAGAATTAAACAAGAAGATGTTGTCTGAGATAGCTATAAACGACCCAAATTCATTTGATGAAATAGTAGTTAAAGTAAAGCAAAACCTCTAAAGATTAAGGTTAATATCACTCTCTGCCAGATCCCCACATGCAGAAAGATATATGTTATCTTGAGTGAAATATTTCTTGGAAACACTTACTACATCATTGATACAAACTCTTTCTATTTCATTTAATACTTCTGCTATATCTTTTGGAGCTTCTGTGTTAAAAAACACCTCTGACAAATGAGCACCCACCCATGAATCAGACGTCTGTAAATCTCTTATCTTAGACTTCATTATTTTATTTTTTGCTAGTTCTAACTCATCTTCACGTATATCACCATTTCTAAGTCTCTCAAACTCATCATTTATAACCTCTAAAACTTTTTTAACCTTGTCTTTTGATGTAGATGTAGTAGTTGAGAAGTAACCACGATCAAACGATCCTTCCGATGAAACACTAAGAGAATAAACAAGCCCGTTTTCAGTTCTTAATTTCCTAAATAATGAAGAGGAAAAACCACTTCCAATCATTTTTCTTATAACAGATAACACCGCATTATCATCATTATTGTAATTACATGTTCTAAACGAAAAATTGAGAAATACTTGATCTGTATCTTTATAAACTTTTATTTTTGATCTTTCATTGGTTGAAAAAGATAAATCTGGTTTAACAATATTAATTTCAGGAAATTTTTCATTATTAAAAGCGTTGTTAAAGAGATTGACAGTATCATTAAACTCTATGCCCCCGGCTACAATAATTATCATGTTACTGTTCGCTATCCTTGAACTATAAAAATTAAATAAATCATCTCTAGATATATCTAAAACCGTTTCTTTTGTTCCTGCTATAGATCTTGAAGCGTATGTACTCTGAAACAATAATTGTTGATTCAAGTCTTGGATATAAAAAGCTGGGTTAGATTCATAATCAGCAATTTCCCCAAGGATCGTACCTCTTTCAATATCTATTCTTTCTTCTTCAAATAAAGATTTTCTAACTAATTCGTGTATAAACTCTACAACTTTAGGATAATCAGACTTTACTCCAACTTCAGCGGTAACACCTAGTAGATCAACTCCCGTAAAAGCATTTGCTTGACCACCAATACTTTCTAAAAATAAACCAGCTTCAGTCTCATCTCTAAATTTTTGGGTACTTTTAAAAAGTATGTGTTCAGCAAAATGGGCTAAACCTTCTTTACCAACAGGATCGTGAGAAGAACCAGCATCAAACAAAACAGCCGTAGAAATAGGCATGTTTGGTCTGTAGTAGTGAAATATTTTTGATCCGTTACTTAAAACACCTGAGTTTTTTTCAACTCCAAAATCCTCTATCTTCAACATAAAAATTATACTTTCAATGTAACCCCAATTTTTTCTAGGTTTTTAAATATCCTTTTTCTTATCTCCTGTGTATCTTCTGATGATATTTGTTTTTTATTATCAAGATATTCAATTGAAAATGTAAGATAGTTATTATAAATATCTTTAAATTCTAATTTATCAATTCTTTCATCAGAATCCATTATTATTTTTTTGATTTGTGGGTATAAAACTCCCGCAGGCACCTCAAATGTCAGATCTTCTTTAATAAAATTAAAATTTGTTATTGGAGTGTAAACCCTATCTTTTGTGGCATTTTCTATTAAAGAATAAAAATCTATTTCCACACTCAAAACATCATCCCCACGCTCCTTTATAGGACTTGCAGATAATATCTCCTCACTTTTTTCATAGGGCAGTCCAATATTTTGTACCAAAGAACTTAAAATCCCCCTAAGATCTTTGTAATCAACTCCCTTTGTAACAATTCCTATTTTTATTGGTTGATCTGGTATCTTGTTAACATCATTAAATGAATTCTTATAAACAGATGCGATTTCAAAAACTTTTATAACCTCTGAAAAACCACTATTCTTTTCAACAACCTCCAAAAGCTGGGGTATTAAAGAGGTCTTTAGATGAGACATATCCTCACTTAATGGGTTCTGAATTTTTAAAGCACTTTCATCAACATTTTTTACAGAAGTAGCGGAATATGTATAGCACTCAAAAAACCCATTATATTTAAGAAAATATTTAATTACCTTTTCCCAATAAAAAGAGTTATCTTTCTTCTTTAGAGGTATTTCCCCAGATAAACTCACTTCTGGTAATTCGTGATACCCATAAATTCTTATTACTTCCTCAGCTATATCCTCAGCTATATCAATATCTTCATATCTCCAAGATGGGATCTTTATCAAATCCTCATCTTTCTTTTCAAAACCAAGAGAATCTAAGATAGAGAAGATCTTATTTTCATCTATATTAACCCCCGATATTTTGTTTATTCTACCTACATCTATTTTTATTAACTTCTCAGGTCTTTCAAAATTTACTATATCAATTAACTCAGATGAGACCGTTGCACCAGACAATTTTTCAACCATGCTAACAGACTCACATAAAGCGGGGATAACACCATCATAATCTATACCTTTTTCAAATCTTAAAGCAGCATCTGTTCTATGACCTAAACTCATAGAAGCTTTTCTTATTTTTACTGGATCATATACTTGAACAAATAAGAGTATTTTTTTGGTATTTTCATCAACCTCACTGTTTTTGGCACCCATTATTCCGCACAAATCTATTAATCTACCATCACCATCTTCAATAACAATGACCCCAGCAGGCAATTTTCTTTCAACCCCATCAAGAGTTTGTATAACCTCACCTTCAGAAGACTCTCTAACTATCATTTTATGACCTAATATTTTGTCGTAATCAAAAACATGCATTGGTTGCCCACGATCTACCATCATATAGTTTGTAACATCTATAACGTTCCCTAAGGGCCTTATACCAACTTTTTCAAGCCTACTTCTTACTATCTTTGGAGATTGTCCATATTTAACATTGTCCATAACAACAGCACTAAATCTAGGAACCAAAGTCTTATCACTTATTGAAACCTCTATGGTGTCTTTATTCTCTTTTGTCTCAAATTTTGGAGCGTTTTCTTTTACCCACTCACATTTAAACCCTTGCCTTGGTAAAACTACCATTAATTCTCTTGCAACACCTAAAATTGATAAAGCATCGCCCCTGTTTGGCGTAACTTCTATTTCAAATATATTATCGTCATCAACATCTGTTATTTTTTCCACACTAAAAGAATGTAAAGACAGTGCCTCTGCTATAGCCTCGGGCTTTGCGTCTGTTTTTATATAATCTTTTAACCAAGAGTAGGGTATAGATATATTCATATTAAAATTGCTCCAAAAATCTTAAATCATTTGAAAAAAGATGTCTTATATCATCTATCTTCGTTCCTGACTTCATCATGTAAGTTCTTTCTACTCCCCATCCAAAAGCAAATCCTGTGTAAATTTCAGGGTCTATATTACCAGCCTTTAGAACGTTAGGATGGACCATTCCCGCACCTCCAAGCTCTAACCAACCACTTTTACATAACCTACAACCTTTCCCATGGCAAACGCCGCAGTCTATATCTACCTCAAAACTAGGCTCTGTGAACCTAAAGTGATAAGGTCTCAAACGGATTTTTCTATCAGGTCCAAAAAAGTTTCTGGCAAAGTAATTAAGAACTCCAATTAAATGAGTTATATTTATATCTTTATCAACAACCAAACCTTCAAACTGATAAAAACTTGGCACATGACTAACATCTATCTGTCTTCTCCCACATCTTGAAATATTAAGCATTCTTATAGGCAAATCTCCTTTTAACATTTCTTTAACTTGTCCACTGGATGTATGTGGGGTAATTACTAATTTTCCAAGTTTTTCGTCAACAGGGGAGTCTATAAAAAAGGTTTCCCATTCATCTCTTGCAGGATGTGTTTCAGGCATATTTAAGGCTTCAAAAGCAAAATAATCCCTTTCAATTTCAGGGTACCTTCTTCGTGTGAAACCAAGAGGGATAAAAACTCCAGTTATTTCTGTTATTGCGGTTGTTATTATGTGTAAATGTCCTATATCTGGTCTTTTACCAGGCAAAGATTTGTAAAGATCACTATACTTTGAGATAGAAGAACCATCGTATTTCTTACTATGTAGATCTATCACCCCCTCTATCTCATTTTTTAAAGAATTTATTTTAATGCCGTATTCTTTCCTTTTTTCAGGAGGAACTTTAGACATGTCGGCCAACATTTTGCTAATAAACCCCTTTTTACCAAGGAACTCTAGTTTAATCTTTAGAACATCTTCAGCCGAGCTTGCATTATCAAGCCTATCATCAAGATATTTTTTAATACTTTCAATATCACCTAAGTTGTCCATAATATATTACAAATATAAAAATTATAGGAAAAAGTGTCAATAAGACTAATCTCTAGCATACCCTTTAACTTCTAACTCAACCTCGTCAGATCCTTTATTACCACTTTTATCTGTTGCAACGGCCTTAAAGGTATGTTTTCCTATTTTACCTGGAGATAGAGAAAAAGAGTAACCATAGGGGGCTGTTTCATCTTCTGATACTTTTTCGCCATCCATATAGAATGTTACTCTTTTTATATCTCTATAGCACGAAACCTCTGCATTTAATCTAAAATCCAAGTTTACTGAATCACCATCTTTTAATCCTACTATTTCAGTGTAAACATCATCTTTATTGCTCACGCTACCACCATCAAACTCTAATTTTGATACCATTTCAGGAGGGTAGTACAAAGAATCGTCCTGATAAGTATCTTTAACCCAAGAATCAACGGAGCTTTGCCATTCTGGCAACTCGGCTTTTATTTTTATAAAACTTTTTTCATCAGACCTGTCAGCGTCAATACAAGCTTGGTTTGCTATCCTACCATCTGCTTTGCATATTCTTAGCCTTTGGTACCAATCACTTTGAGTGGTAGGTTTAGTATTTTTAATGAACCACTCTTTTCTTGTATCAAAATCCCTATACGGCAAACCACCTGTTAATCTATCAATATCTATCTTTTCTACATCATCAGGATTTTCAAATTTTTCAACAGGTTTATCTTTAAGGTATTCAATCATAAACTCTCTCCATATAGGAGTAGCACCAGAAATACCAGAAGCAACATACGGATTCATAGGCTCATTATTACTATTACCAACCCAAACTCCTACCACAACCGATGGGGTATAGCCCACAGCGTAGTTATCTTTTTTATCGTTAGTTGTTCCTGTCTTAACAGCTACTTGTCTATTAGGTATGTTTAATAAACTCCCAGCTCCAAAGACCTCTGATCTTGCACCATCATCAGACAATATGTCTGATATTAAAAAGGCAACACCTTTACTTAAAACTCTTTCTTCTGGTTTAGATGGTTTATAAACAACTCTTCCTTTTTGATCTGTTACTTCTAATATAGGATTAGGAGTTCTATAAATACCTTCTGCACCAAAAACTGCAAATGCTCCTGTTAATTCTAAAAGTTTAGTTTCCGCACCACCAAGAGTAAGTGCTAAACCATATTTATCTCTTTCTGTAAAAGTGGTGATTCCCATCTTTTCAGCTAAATCTATCATATTATCTATACCGGCTATTTTTAATGCTTTAACAGCGGTAACATTTATAGAGTTAGCTAAAGATTTCCTTAATGAAAGTACACCTCTGTAAGTCCCATCATAATTTGTAGGTTCATATGGAACTCCTGGAGCAGCACCCTCAAACTTTGTGGGAACATCTAAAAATGGGTAAGCCGCTGTATATCCTTGAGACAACATTGTAGCGTATGTAATAGGCTTTATTGCAGACCCCGGCTGCCTTTTTGATAAAGCTACGTTAACATAAGGATCAAACTTACAACTATTTTCCCCAACGGCTCCAGAGACACATCCTTCTGGGTAAGGATCTAAGTTGTACCCTTTTGAACCGACCATAGCTAATATCTCACCATTCCTAGGATCAAGAACTACCATGCTTCCATTGTGTATATTCAAACTACCTGAAGAAGCGTCTATTTCTTTTGTAACTATATCCTGAGCCATTTTTTGAGTATCAAGGTCTAAGGTTGTTTTTACTTTTAACCCTCCCATTTCAACTGCTTCTTCACCTAAAATATCTGTTAGATATTGCTTCACATAGTAGGTAAAATGTGGAGCCTCCAGTGGTATTTTTGCAGTATCAAAATCTAACACCTCATTTTTTGCTTTTTCATAATCTTCATCACTTAAGTAATGTCTTTTACCATCTTTTTCAACCCACCCACGCTCATGCATAAGATATAGAACGTAGTTTTTTCTTTCTATACCTGCCTCAGGATTAGACCCAAACTGTGAGTAGTAAGACGGGCTTTGAGTCAAACCTGCAAGATAAGCCGACTCAGCTATAGTTAACTCTTTTGGTTCTTTATTAAAGTAAGCCTTAGAAGCACTGTACACACCGTAGTTCATACCTCCATAAGGACTTTCATTTAAATACATCTGCAATATTTCATCTTTTGTATATCTGTTTTCAATTTGCAGTGATAAGATAAGTTCTTTTATTTTTCTTACCATGGTTCTCTCTTGAGTCAAAAGGGTGTTTTTTATGGCCTGTTGGGTGATTGTGGAACCTCCCTGTAAGCCACTTCCAAAAATAGTGTTTCTCACTGCTCTTATTATTCCCCTTAAGGAGTATCCTTTGTGAATATAAAACTCAGAGTCTTCTGTTGATAGGGTAGCGTGAGCAACATGTGGAGAAACATCTTCCAATTTAACTAAAGTACGGTTTTTATCTCCGTATACTTCGTACAATAAGTGGTCATTTCTGTCATAAAACCTAGTTGAAAGCTCAAAACTTCTTTCTAAAAGTTGGTTTGGATTTGGCAAATCCCTAGAAAAATAGGCAAATACAAAAATAACTGAAAATAAACCAAAAACCATCAAAATTAAAAGAACAGAAGCTAGTTTTGACATTGTATCTAGCTTTCTTTTTCTTTGAATAGAGGTTAAATTTCTATTTCTCTCATCAAAATCAAAAAGTCCAAATACCCACTCAAATATGGATTTAATGATTTTTACAATTTTATTAAAAAATTTAGATACAACATTCCCACCATCTTTTAAATTTCTTAAGGATTTGTATCTTGATTTACCTGTTCTATACATCAATTTATTATAACAAAGTTGTATACTCATTACTGTATCTATAAACCTTGATTTAGCAGCAACCTTATAGTATAATTTTCAGCAAATCTTAAAATAAAAAGGAGAAATAATGGAAAAAAAGTATAACGTGATTGTTAAAGACAGAGGAAACAAATGTAACGGGGTACTGAGATTCAATGAAGCCGAATGGCCACAAGAAACATCGGCCACGCTTGAAATGGCGTGCCCTATAAGCGGTCCCAACTTGGATCTGGTATCAAAAACAAAGAGGACCGTGAGGAGATGGACGGTACAACTCCTAAGTGGTAAAAAATCCCATAACAACCATGGGCACAGTATCTTGATTCTGGATTACCAGAAAACAAAAACTGAATAAGTAAGGCATCAACAGGCTCCTGAATTTTTATTCTTCAGGAGCCTTTCCTTTTACTACTAAATCTATAATTTATTCAACCTGTTTAAACAAAATGGTATACTCAAAACATGCCAAAAGTCCTAAAAGATGAAAATTTAATTGAAAAATTCTTAACCAGAGGAGTTGAAACTATTGTTCCATCAAAAGAAGCTTTAAAAGAAAAACTTATGTCGGGTGAAAGAATAAGAGCATATCAAGGGTACGATCCATCAGGACCTCATTTACACGTAGGGCATGCAATGGGAATAAGAGCTTTAAGAATACTCCAGCAACTTGGTCATGAAGTAATATTTTTGGCAGGTGATTTTACAGCTATAGCAGGAGATCCCAGAGCAGACATGACAAGAAAACTAAAAACAGAGGAAGAAATAGAAGAAAACATGCAAAATTGGAAAAAAGAGGCTTCTCAATTAATAGATTTTGAAGGCGATAATCCTGCAAAATTTATGAGAAATTCAGAATGGCTATCAAAACTCAACCTTAGGGAGATAATAGATCTTATGTCTAAGGTTACAGTTCAACAAATGCTAGAAAGAGATCTTTTCCAAAAGAAATTAAAAGAATTAAGTCCGATAGGTTTGCAAGAATTTATATACCCAATAATGCAAGGGTACGATGCTGTTGCCATGGAGGTTGATCTACAACTTGGCGGGAGTGATCAAATTTTCAACATGTTGGTTGGTAGAAACTTTTCCAAGACAATGAGAAATAAGGAATTATTTATAAGAGGAAACGAGCTTATGGAAGCGCCAGATGCCGTGACAATGAGTAAAACAAAAGGAAACGGAATAAATTTAGGAGACTCACCAGAAGATGTTTACGGTAAGGCCATGTCATACCCAGATGAGTTGATTCTTAAAGGTCTGAGACTTTTAACAGATGTTCCTCTTGAAGATATTTGGGGAGCTCAAGAGAGAATGAAGGCGGGAGAAAACCCAATGCAATTTAAGAAACTTATGGCTTACGAGATTACAAAAGTTCTAAAGGGTAAGGAAAGTGCAGATAAGGCTCAAAGATTTTTTGAGGAAACAGTACAAAATAAAAATATAGGAGAAGATGCCACAACAAAAATTAACGTGTCTGGAACTCTACAATTAATAGAATTTCTTAAAAAAGTTGATACAGGAGAATCATCTTTAAGTGCAATAAGAAGGGTTATTGAACAGGGCGGTGTAGAGGTAAATGGGAACAAAATAACTGATCCGTTCTTAATGGTTAATTTTGAAGAAGGTACGGTAGTAAAGTTTGGAAAAAGAAAATTCTTTGAGGTTACAAAATGATCAAGAAAGATTTAGAAAACAAGGATAGTAAAAAACAAATTAAAAAGAAAATCAGGAAAATATTTAAAAAAGATAATATTGTGAAGATTATTCTTGTGTTAGCCACTATCACTTTAATACTGTCTTCAATACTTCCTTACCTTCTTTTAGGTTAGTAAAAGTCTTATAAAAACAAAAAGACCGAGATACTTTAATTATAAGTAAATCGGTCTTTAAAATTTTAGGAACAATCAAACAATCAACAGGTTTTAAGAATTACCTCTTCTCCCTGGACTAAACCGTCATCCTCAAAAGAAAGACGTGTATATATAAACCTTGAGAAAACCTCAAATAAACCCGTATCATCAAAAACGGGTAGGTACACCGGCCCGGAGGTGGTAGCAATTCTTTCAGTGTGATAACCACCACAAGGATCTATGTAGTGATCTGGTGCCATATTGTTAAATTTTTCAATAGCTTTTTCCAGAAAGTCCTCCGATTTAAATCCACGAACAGTGCCAGTAACATTAACTTCTTCAAAATATTTTTTGTACCGACCTTTTAGAACAAAGGCCACAAACTGGCTAACCGCAGATCTGCAATCATCCAAGAAGAAATAATGATTACCATCACCTTCTAAGAAATCATCGGGATCTATTACCTCCTTCCCTATGATTTTGTGGAAAGCACTCAACACACTACTAAGATCTTCCTCACAACACATTAATGCCAACATTTTTCTCTCCTTTTTCTGGGCATGAAAACGCCCTTTTATTGGTATTTAAATTTTTGTAAAAGTACCTACGTACCTTTTTCCTGATTTTTCATCTTTTTCAGCAAAATAATCTCTTTCTGAGATGAAAAATATCCTACACCGTGGGTTAGAAGCTTCGGCCATCATTTGAAACAGTTCCTTAAGTAACTGTTTGCGTGTTCCCACAATTACCAAAGGTTCTAATTTCTTTTTCTCCACAACATACCTCCTTGTGTTTTTGTATATTTTTTTGTAAATGTTCCTGTATTTCCTAAAATTGGTAGAATAATAACATGTTTGATGTTAATTTACCAATCTCCGTTGTACCAAAAATAGGACCCAAATACCAAAAACTGCTCGAAAAACTTGAAATATACAAAATAGAAGATCTTCTTTATCATTTTCCCTTTAGATACAACGATTATTCAAAGGTTAAAAATATAAAAGAACTTTCTGAAAATGATGTCGTTACAGTTAAAGCAACTTTAGGCTCTATTAACAATATTTACACTAAAAATAGGAAGAGAATTACTAAAGCTAAAGTTTTAGATCATACAGGAGAACTGGACATAATATGGTTTAACCAACACTACATAAAAAATACATTAAATGTTGGGAAAACATACAACATAAGTGGAAAAGTGGGGATATTTGACAGAAAAATATGTTTTATAAGCCCAGAAATGGAAGAAACTTCAGATGTTTTTTCAACAGGAACAAAAAATAATGTAAATACAGGTAGATTAGTACCAATTTACCCCGAAACTTTTGGTGTGTCTTCAAAATGGTTAAGAGGAAAAATTAAATTTCTTTTAGATTCCGAAACCAACTTAAAAGAGTTCTTACCAAAAGAAATGATAAAAGAAAAAGGATTTGAAGAAATAAATAAAAGTTTAAACAATATACATTTTCCAGATTCTGTAGAATCAGCCCAAACATACAGAAAACGTTTTGAATTTGAGGAAATGTTTATAGAGCTTTTAAATATTGAAAAAAGAAAACATGAATGGTCAAAAAAATCATCTTCTTATAAATTAAAGCCTTTTGATAAAGAAGTTAAAAAATTTATTGAAGAATTACCTTTTCAACTAACAAACTCTCAAAAAGATGCTTTAAAAGAAATAACAAAAGATATGGGTAGTGATGTTCCAATGAATAGACTATTAGAAGGAGATGTAGGGACTGGTAAAACTATTGTTGCCATAATATCAGCATATATAGCTTATTTAAATGGAATGAAAGTTCTGTATATGGCTCCAACAGAAATATTAGCAAAACAACACAAAGAAACTTTTGAAAAAATTTTACAAAATAATGGTGTTAAAACTATTCTTGAAACAGGAAGTAAAAAAGAAAATAAAACAGATGACTGGGATATTTTGATAGGGACTCATACCCTTTTATTCACTGAAAAATATAAAAACATAGGTTTGGTAATTATAGACGAGCAACACAGATTCGGAGTAGAGCAGAGAGGTAAAATTTTAGATTTAGCAAAAGAAAAAAGCACCCCGCATCTTCTCACCATGACGGCAACTCCTATTCCTAGAACTTTGGCTTTAACACTTTATGGAGATTTATCAATTTCAATTCTAAAAGATTTTCCATTTAAAGAAAGAGTGGTCACCACTAAGGTAATCCCAGAGAAAAACAGGGAAAGCGCCTACAAATGGATAAAAGATAAAAATGAACCAACTTTTATAGTCTGTCCACTTATTAACGTTTCAGAAAGTTTAAGTATGGAAAACGTAAAAGCCGCCGAAGAAGAATATGAAATATTAAAAAACGGTATATTCAAGGATAAAAAGCTGGGACTTTTACACGGAAGGATGAAATCAAAAGAAAAAGAAGAGGTAATTGAAAAATTCAAATCGGGAGAAATACAAATACTAGTCTCTACTCCTGTAATAGAGGTAGGGATAGATGTTCCGGAAGCAAGCATAATAGTTATAGAAAGTTCAGAAAGGTACGGACTTGCTAGCTTACATCAGTTAAGGGGTAGAGTAGGTAGATCAGAAAAAGAGGGTTTTTGTTTTGCTTTTATGAGCGATAACTCAAGAAACTCTTATAGAAGATTAAAATATCTTGAAGAGTTAAACAGTGGGATAGAACTTGCAGAAGTAGATCTTAAAATGAGGGGGCAGGGGGATATTTTTGGTTCAATGCAACACGGGTTTAAAAAACTAAAAATAGCTGACATAAATAATATAAAAATGTTAGAAGACGCGAAAGTTCAAGCTCAAAAGTATTACCCAAATTTAAATAAATATCCTATGCTTAAAGAAAAATTGACGCAAAGGAAGGGTTCGTATATAACATCAAATTAGTATGAAAAAGGAAAAAGATAAAAAACTAGAATTAAGAGTATCTTCTGGGATAGTGAAAAATAAAAAATTAAAAATACCAGAAATTGATGATTTTAGAGCAGTTCAAGAAGTAGCTAAATCAGCAGTTTTTTCTATTATTGGAGATAAAATAGATGGAGCAGTGTGTTTAGATATTTTTGCAGGTAGTGGGAACATGGGGATAGAGGCTTTAAGTAGGGGAGCAGAATGGTGTGATTTTGTAGACAATAATTCAATAAGTGTAGATGTAATAAAAGAAAATATTATTAATTGCGGATTTTTAGAGAAATCAGAAGTTTTTAGAAAAGACAGTGTTAAATATGTTGGTAAAACAGAAAAAAAGTACGACATCATCTTTGTAGACCCTTTTTATAAAGACACTGCCCAAAAACATTTAATATCTAACATTAAAAATATATTAAGTGAGGGCGGGTTAGTTGTATTTTTCCACGGAGATAACTTAAATCTTCAAGAAATGGTAAAGGGAACAGATCTATCTATAGTAGACGAAAGAAAGTTTGGAAACAGCTTTTTTACAATACTTTCATAATTTCAAGCTTTTTACATTTATATCTTATAGTATTTGCTATTACCTTGATTTTATGGTATAAACTAGGAACTCAAAATCAGAGAATAAGAAAAGGAGAAAAAATGGCAACGCCAAAAATTAAAGTAAAGAAGATAATGTTGGGGGATGATCGTTTGTGGGTTATAAAGGAAAGGTTTTTCAATCCACAAAAAACAACCCCCTATTACAAAATGGACCCCATGGAGATGGTGGAGCACATAACCGTAGTAATCAGACTATGGTTCGACAAAAACCCATCAACATACAAGTTGGTGATGGAGATTGAAGAATTCGAAAACTTCGTTGGTAATTATGAAAAACCAATAAACCTGGCCCGAGATATTAGTGGGCTAAAATCAATCCTCCATTGGAAGACATATGGTGGTACCTCCTTACTAACATGGCTATACAAGCTATCAGAAGGAAGTTACCTGTGCCCAACTGACAAAGATAGAACGGGAGGGGAGACGTACTATCAAGTGAGGATGGAAGAGTGGAGACAGGAAAGAGCGGGCTTGAAGAACCGAAGTTATCACTCCTCTCTTGAAAATTTTAACAAAGCGCTTAGTCAAAAACTTGAAAGCACTGTGTTAATATAAATAAGAACCGGTTACGAACACTTAGTTCCTAACCGGTTTTTTGTATCTTATTAACAATTGACACGTTTCAAAATCATATGTATATTTCACTCCGAGCTAATTACTGATAGAATAAGCTTATAAGAAAATATTTAAGAAAGTAAATAAATGGCAGTACCAAAAAGAAAAACTTCTAAAGGACGTACTAGAAGGAAAAGAAATATTCATTATAAAAGGCAAGAAATTCAAGTAGTTCCTACAAAGAACAAAAAAGGTTTTAAAAGACCTCATGTAGAGGAATCTATTGAGATATAAATAAATGATATCTGATACAGATCCAAGACATACATCTCGCAAATTGGCACTATCTTCTATATTTTCATGGCTTTTTTCTGAATCTAGGCCAGAAGAAGATATATCTGTTTCAGCTGAAATACTTGAAGAAGAAGGGATAGAATATGATGATGAGCTTACAAAATTTATAGTTGATGGAGTTAGAAATCATATAGATGAAATAGATAAGATTATAGAGGAATGTGCACCAGACTGGCCTATTGACAAAATAGCTAAAATTGATTTAGTAATATTAAGAATAGCTATATTTGAAGTGTTATTTGGTAAAGTAACACCTGTAAAAGTAGCTATAGACGAAGCTGTAGAAATTGCCAAAGACTTTGGTAATGATACATCTCATAAATTTATAAACGGGGTTATGGGAACAGTGGTAGAAAGATATTTACCATCTGAAAAACCCCAAGAAGAAATTTTAGAGGAAGATAAAAAATGAGTGATTATTTAAATAAAATTAAAAAAATAGTATCTGAAAAAACAGGGATAGAGTTGTCTGAAATAAGCGAAGATTCTTTTATTGGAGATGACCTAAATATAGGAGAAATGGATTTAATAGAAATGTTGGAGGAAATGGAAGAGGTTTTTCAGGTTAATTTAGTAGAAAAAGCGGATTCTTTTGAGACTATCCAAGACATAATTGATGCCTTGGAAGAAAAAATACAGTAAATATTTGGCTGAGAAAAAACCGAAGTGTTCTTCTTTTAAGAATCTTTCGTTTTTTTCCCAGAAAAACATGTCTTTTGACTTTAAAAAGGTTCAAGAAATATTAAAAACAGAATTGCAAGATGAGTATTTATTCAGGACTGCCTTTACTCATAGATCGTATCTAAATGAGCATACAGAAAAGGCTCATAAATCGAATGAGAGGTTAGAATTCCTTGGGGATGCTGTTCTCCAGCTTTTGTCATCAGAATATCTTTTTGAACATTATAAAAACTCCCCAGAAGGTGATATGACAAATTATAGATCTGCAGTGGTATGTACTACATCAATTGGAGATGAGGCAAGAAGGCTGGGGTATGGAGAAATGCTATTACTATCTAATGGGGAAGAAAGCACTGGCGGGAGAGAAAGAGAGTACATATTGGCAAACACTTTTGAAGCCGTCCTTGGAGCCTTATATTTAGAAAAGGGGTTGGATTTTTGCAAAAAATTTGTTGAAAGAGAACTTTTATACAAAGTAGAGGAAGTTATAAAAAAAGAAAAATATAAAGATGCAAAATCAATGTTCCAAGAAAAATCTCAGGAGAGATTTGGTGTAACACCAACATACAAAATAGAAGATTCTTGGGGACCAGATCATGAAAAAAACTTTAAAGTTGGTGTATTTTTAAATGACAAAATTTGGGGAGAAGGCCAAGGCAAAAGCAAACAAAAAGCAGAGCAAAATGCTGCAGAAAGAGCTTTAGAAAAATTGGAAAAAATGGACAATTGAAAATGCTTTTGCTACAATCAATCAGTTATGTCACTAACAATAAGATTATCTAGAATAGGAAGAAAAAACCAACCAGCTTACAAACTCGTTGTTGCAAATACAAGAAGTAAAAGAAACGGGCAGGCTGTGGATATTATTGGACATTATAATCCTTATGAACCTACCGATAAATTTTCATACGACAAAGAAAAGTTTGAAAAATGGGTAAAACAAGGTGCTTTTGTTACAACAGCAGTAAGCAAACTAATAGAAAATAAATACGAATACGTAAAGTATGACCCCAAAAAAATAAAAGAAGAAAAGGAAGCAGCAGCTAAAGAAAAAGAGGCTGAAAATAATGTTGAAAATGAAAAAGAAGTTTCTGAAGATGTAGCTGAGAAAAATGAACACGTTGAGGACACTAACTCAGAGGTAGAAGAAACCAAAGAAGAAAAAGAGGAAATTGTTGAAAATAAATCTGAAGAAGAACCGGTAGAAAAAGGTCAAGAAACAGAAAGCGCAGAAGAGGTTAAAGAAGAAAAGGAAGAAGTAACCGAGGAGAAATAATGAAAGAATTCTTAGAATTTTTAGTAAAAGGAATAGTATCAAAGCCCGAAGAAGTTGAGATATCTGAGGCACAAAGTGAAGGTATTTATATATATAATATTCACGTTTCTGATGAAGACATGGGTGTAGTAATTGGAAAAGACGGAAAGACAATAAGATCACTAAGAAATATGGCAAAGGCAAAGGCTATAAAAGACAACATAAGAATACAAATAATCCTAGAAGAAGCTTTACAAGATTCAACCGAGCTTTCTCAAGAATAAATAAATGATAAATTTTAATGTTATTACTCTTTTTCCGCAGTTGTTCCTAAACCATATAGAAAATCTCCCTTTTAAAAAAGCTATTGAGAAAAATCTTGCTACGTACGATTTTTTGGATTTAAAAAACTTTTCAACTAACAACTATGGTTCCGTTGACGATAAGACCTACGGGGGTGGTGTAGGGATGGTTTTAATGATAGAACCTATATTTAAGGCTCTTTTGGAAATATATGGTAAAAACACTATGGAAAAAAGAATAAATGGGGAAAAAGACGTTATTTTAGAAAAAAATAGTAGAATAGTTTTGCTATCACCAAGAGGAGAGACATATTCTCAAAAAAAAGCTGAAGAATTACTAAAATGTGAGCAAATCACACTTATCTGTGGACGCTACGAGGGAGTAGATGCAAGAGTTGAAACAAATATTGCTACAGATGTTATATCTATAGGAGATTATGTTTTAAGTGGTGGGGAGATACCAGCGTTAGCAATAATGGAAAGTATAACCCGTCTTATACCTGGAGTTTTAGAAAAAGAAGAAGCATCTAAAATAGAAAGCTTCTCCAATTTAGAAGAGAAAAAATATATAGAATATCCACAATATACAAGACCAGAGGATTTTATGGGAATAAAAGTACCAGAAGTATTACTGTCAGGAAACCACGCAGAAATAGACAAGTGGAGAAAAGAACAATCACATAAATCTTAAAAATAATAATTATTGCTGAGCGGGGGCTGTTGGTGATCCAGTAGGAGGCATGGTTCCAGAAGGAAATATACTATCACCACTAGGCTGTGTGCCTTCTGTAGGCAGTGGTTGTGTATTTTCTGCATTAGTTGTCGGAGCTGGTTCTTCTGCATCCTTGGGGGTTTCTTTATCTTTCTCTGAATCTTCTGGTTTCTCCTCCTCAGCTTTAATATCTTTATTAACGAAATCGTAATAATCTAAACCCTTCAACATACTCATAAATTCTGTGAATTCATTGCTAGACATATCTATACCAATTGGCTCATCTGTAACCGCGGAGGACTCTACAAAAAGATAAGGTGAATCAAGAGAAAAAGAACTGGATAAAGATCCGTAATCTTTTTCTCCAGTATTAGAAGATACAGAATATCTAAAGTTTGGAACACTCACATATCTAGCCGCTTTTTCTACTAACTCCATAAATAATACCAACTGCTCAAAACTGGATTTAACACTCATAGAAACAGTGACTGTCTCAAAACTTGATTTATCGGACCCTTTTGAGCCGTAAGAATAACTAAGTCTCTCAATATCCATACCCGCTCTTGAAGCTATCTGACTTGCTTGATCCAAAAGTCTAGGAACTTCTGGTTCTGGAACTAACACTTTAGTTACTACATCCAAATTCTCATCAAAAACATCTTTGAAATTAACTAGTTTTGTTAAAGCCTCCACTTTTTTAGACAATGTGTTCCTAAGAGCTATCTTTTTATCTAGTTCAGCCTTTTTAACAGGTAATTCTTTATAAACAGGATAAACATATAAAGATAAAATTAAAATCGCAAATAGTATTGATAGTAAGGGTACTATAAAATTTAGAACAGTATCCTTAACTTTCATTAAAGCTCTCTCAATATTACCACCTTTATCTTTTGTTTCTTCTGGAATCATAGACCTTGCAACCTCCCATCTTGATATGAGACAACTATAAAGAACTTAACAGTGTTAGAAGATTTATCTAAATTAACTGAATTGAGAGCTACTTCAACAAACAGGTCTTTAAGTCTTGAATCCCCACCTTCAAATTCTTTATTCAACAAATTATCCATAAAATTCTTCACTGAAACATAGCTACCAGATGTTCCTGATATACTTATTTCACCAACCTTAGTATCTAAGTTTTGTATTAAAACATCATCAGGTTTCCTAGACTGAACTTCCTTTAAAAGTAGGGAATACCTAGATCTGGAATCAAAAAGCAATTTCAAAGAGTTGTATTTCTTATCCAAATTTCTTGCTGCTACCTCAACATCTGACATGGATTTTATTTTGCTTCTAAAATTTTCTATCTCCCCATCTGTCCTTTTTATATCAGCATTTATTTTTGATGTTGTTACGTAAAAATAAACACCAATACCTAAGGCCAAAATAAGAAAAAGTATAGAGATAACAGAACTAGATTTGACAGCAGCAGTCTTTTTCTGTTCAACAACCTCTTCCTGAGGTATTAAATTAACATCACTAAGCATTTTTGACCCCCCTTAGCGCCAAACCTATTGCAGAGGAATAATTAGGCGCATCATCTATAAGAGACTGTCTTCTTTTTTCCAATTTTGGAGATATTTCTATACCATTGAGAGGATTTGAGAGCATAACTTCCAAATCCAGTTTATTGGCAGTATAAGATAGTAAATTGGGCATTAGGGCAGTTCCTCCACTCATAACTACTCTTTTAATGTTAGCAGAAGGATTATGGTTTGTGAAGAATAATATGGCACGTCTTACTTCTGCTATCAAACTATCCATTACAGGGCTGATTGCTTGTGCAACTTTACCTTCCCCCTGAAATTCATCCAAACCATAAACTTTCTTATATTCTTCGGCTTGGGCGTGGTCTAAACTTAGATTTTGCATTATAGTTTTTGTCATCATATCCCCACCTATTGGAATAGATCTTGTAAATCTTACGTGACCACCGTAACAAACAACTATTAAACTATTGCTATATCCCATTTCTAAAACCATCGTCCCAGATGGGTATTCCTTTGTATCACCAAGAGCTCTTCCTAAAGCAACTGTCTCTGGCTCTATAGCCTTTGGCACCAGTTTAGCCTTTTTAGTTATTTCTATATATTTATCAACAACACTTTTTCTGGCAGCCACTATTTGGATAGACATTTTCCCAGCCTCTGATATATTTTCATCTAATTTTTGATAGGAAATATTCACCTGATTAGGGGGGAAGGGGATATGCTGTTCTGCCTCATATTTTATTGAACTTTTTAACTCTTTGTCACTCATTATAGGCATTTTGACCACAGTCATAAAGACAAATGTCTCATCAATACTTAACACAACATCAGAAGTGCTAAAACCTGTATCTGAAAAAAAGTTTGATAGAGATGAGGCCATGCTTTCTATATCATCTAAAGGATCGGAGGAAGATGGTGCTTTCTGAGTGGTGTACATACCAAAGTTATTTAATATCAACTTTCCCTTCTTTTCCTCTAACTCTACGGCTTTGAAACTTCTTTTACCTATGTTTAATCCTATAATGGGCATATAAATATGCTACCTTAATCAGGTCTGTTAGACAATGGGTCATCTAAAGACTTTTGATACACAGCGTAATCAAAATACTCTGGAACATACCCAGTTGTCTTTAGAACCTTAACTGTCTTTACAGCATCGCCAGCTCTTCCAACTGAAGTTATTTCTATACCTTGGCTAGGTATATTTTGACCGGACGACGGTATGAAATAAATAACTGATTCTTGGCTATAAGGAACAATCCTTAAAGCTCTTGGAACTCCAATTGCATTTACAGAAAAACAACTTAAATGGCTATGATCAGAAATAGCTTCTAAAAAACCGTTTATAGGACCGCTGTATCCTACAGGATTATAAGTGTATGATTCAGAAAGAATGACACTCGTCTGCTCATAAATATAAGAAGCATATATAGAAGATTGATTGTCCCAACAAACATCAATCTCAGTGTCTGACCCATAACCATTTAAAGATAACTGATAAACCTCACCACTTGGTATTTTTATTTTATAAGGTTCGTTTGAAGATCCAGCAAAACTTAATGTAACATCGGCCCTGGCTTTGTATCCGGAGAGACCTGATATTTCAAGGATACAGTCTGATCCACAATTATTATGATTTACATAACCAACAAGGGTTTCATCGGGGATTATTAGTATATTTTCTATAGCCGCTTCTGCCACGGCAAGAGCTCTAGAAGAATTATCTGATTCAGATATATTGCGGAGAGTACTGATAAATCTACTGGATACTATTACACCAATTGTTAGGGCTAAAGTCATAACAACTATAATTATTATTAAGGTCTGGCCTGACTGATTACATTGTAAAGTAGAAAAAAGTTTCTTTATATTTTTTTTCATTTTAAAACTAATAGGTACTTCTAATTACAATAGATGACTCTATTTTTATATTTCCTTTATAACTAGCACCAGCATTTTTTTGGGATTGATTAAAGATCATATTAATTTTTACAGTCTGAGGGCTTGTTCCAATGACTTCAAAACATCTTGCACTTATACAAGATATTAAAACACCTCCAATTGACTCAACACTGGTTAAATCTAAAAATTCACCGCCGTCTAAAGACCTTTGTAATTTATAGGCAACGGGGGATGTACCAGGAACAGGATCTAACTTGTAGGTTATATTTTTTCCATCTCTTCTTTTAAACTTCAAGCATAGATGTTCGGGACAGGTAGAATCATATGATGTATTCACAACATCAGCATCCCTAAGTTCTTTTTCTATTTTTAATGCAACAAAATTAGCTTGTTGTTCTAACTCATTTATAACTTGGGTTTTTGTATTAGACCTTATAAGTGACATTAACATATCACTTGTCATACCAACAACAATAGCTAATATAACAACCACGATAAGCATCTCTATCAGTGTAAACCCACTCTGATTGTTTTTAATTATCTTTTTCATTTACTCCTCCAATTAGAAAGATCGGTATATATGTAAGATCCTTTATCTTTATCACCAATTTTCCATTTTACTGATACATTAACCCTTACAACTTGTGGAGTGGGGTCTAGTACAGCACCATCTTCTCTGGACGGGTCTGTAATATAAAATCCCACAACTATTCTTTCTACACCAGACCCTATTGTTTGAGGCCCTGAAACAAGATTTCCTGTTGCCTTATCCATATGACAAAAACTTGCTATTGTACAATTTTTCATCTCTTCAACATAATCTTCCCACGGTAAATCGGGTTTATCCCTATAAGCTCTAACCATTTCTACCTCTCTATTTGCTAATTTTGTACCCTCTAAAAGAAGTTTGCTATCCAAGGAAGTTCTAAGAGTTGATATTGCTAACGATATTAAAGCTGTTATAACTAGGGCTGATACGCCTAAAGCAGCTATAACTTCTACCAAGGCTATCCCTTTTTGGTATTTCATTTTTTTATCTCTTTTTAATGTATTCATAAAAACCTCTAATATTTTAATGGATTAACCCGGCCTCATTGAAATTTACTCTTTGACAAGTTTTATTACCTGCATTCTCAGCCACACAATTTCCATTGCTTTTGTACTTTAAATCTATGTAATTACCTTCACCACCATGTCTACTTAAATCCCCATTTTTAATAGAAAAAAACAAACACATGTTGGGACCAAAATACTTTATATTATTTTTAAATGTGTAAGTACCTTGATATTTTACTGCATTTGGAGGGCACTCTGACGCTGAGTGCGATATAAAAGACCTGTATTCATTAGTACCTGTATCACTAGGGGTAGCGAAATAAACACCCCAGTATAAGACTGGGTTTGATCCTATCTTTTCATCAGAAAAAGCTCCTGTTAGAGCCCTATTCTGAATTGTTCTTAAGTCACTTTTTAACTGCTCCTGAGCCTGTTTTAAATTTTGATCCTTTATATAACCTGAAAATGACGGGATTATACCTGCAGTAATAATTACCACTATGGACATAACTACCAAAAGTTCTATAAGTGTAAAACCGGCAGAGCGTTTAGGCAGATTAGAATTCATATATAATTAAATATTAACACACAAATCAAGGGGAAATTAGGTTTAAATTATTTCCTACCTCATAAGCACTACTATCATTACCACCATCTTCGGCCATTTTTTGTATGTAATATTCCATCTTGGCATTTAATTCAAAACCTGTCTCACTATGAATATAAGAATAATAAAAATTTGAATCATTTATTGGATCTATGGGTAATTTTTCGTTATATCTATATAAATTATCGTTTATCCACCCACCATGGGAATCTTGAAGACCTAGTGCTCCTGGGGGTAGGGCAGTACTCATTCTTAAAACATTAACTTGATCGGGATATCTTTTATTATCTAAGACAAACTCACTTATAGATCTTTCAAGAATTGACATGTCTGACAACCTGATATTATCCCTAGCTTTTTTTGATTGTTCCGCAGGTCTTACAAAAATAGATACTGTTGTTAATAAAACAAGAAGTATTGCTATTACAACAACAAGCTCCACGAAAGTAAAACCTTTTTGGGAAAAAGCAAATCCTTTTTGAGATATTTTTTTATATGGCAGGAAAGACATCTTTACATGGGATTTTGTACACAATAACAGTAGTCTCCAACATCACCACAAGTTATACCAGAACCTGACTCACAGTTTCTAAGATTTCTACATAAACTTTCTGATGCTCTTTCTGTAGTCTCCATTATAGCCATAAGGACATACCTGCTCCCAGCGAGATCCGATTTATAACGATAAGCATACTGGGTCTTTCCAAAGGCATCACCTCCACAGGACATTTCGGCAGGTGAAGGTACTTCAACCCCATCTTTAGGGTCGTCTGGAAAATCATTGGATAAAGGACCGTTCAATACTGTACTAACACGGTTAAACTTGTCGTTAATAGGGTAACTCCTGTGATCAGCAAAATATAACTCTAGAGCAGACTGGACCATTCTTAAATCAGATATTCTCTTAGCATCTCTAGCTCTTTTTTGCTGTAAAGGTATGTTTATTACCGTAATAACCACACCTGCTAAAATACCTATAATGACTACAACCATTATCATTTCCACAAGTGTAAACCCTTTTTGCTTGTTATTTTTTATTTTTTCATTAAACATTATTTTAAAATTTCCTAGAATTATTTTTATTAAATCAAACAATAACTCTTAAGTTTCTACCCTCCGCTTTTAGCGAAGGGTAGAGAATAAACTTACTCAGAAACTGCATTACAGTTAGTATTAGATATTGGACTTGAATCGTTCACAGGCAAATCTCCTGCTATATCATATGTTATTCCAGAACCACACTCTAACAAACCCTTAGAAGAATCAAAAACGTATATACTATAGTTTGTAGAAGAAGGGTTTAAATTAAACGCTGCAGCAGCAATTCTAAACCTACCTGAAGTCAAGTCAGCAGTATTACCAACTGCGATAATCCTCATGTGACAAGGATTGGTTCCTCCTGCCGAAGGAGCAGTATGATCATTACCGCAGTTTTTTGGCAATTTGGTACCACTTACAGTAAAAGTGCAGTTTAGGCTAGCGTTACTTCTACAACCTCCGTCGGTAGATCTATGTGTTATATTTTCTAATTCTGTAGTAAGTTCTGACCCAGAAGGTAAGCTGCCCGTACCAGCTCTTACTGTGTTAACTGCAAAAGCGGTCTTTAAAATAGAGGCTCTAATAGAAGAATTTCTTGCCCTATTCTGCGTCCTCACAGGATTGATAACCGCAATAAGAACAGCAGCCAAAATACCAATAATGACAATAACAATCAAAAGCTCAATAAGGGTAAAACCAGATTCTCGGTGAAACGATTTTTTTCTTGAATTTCTCATAACTTATTTCGTTTCACCCCCCTTCCAAATATTCTTAATTTTTACTTTATTTATCATAGCAACAAGACAGAGTTGCCTATAATCTAACACCTAAAGTATGGACTGATGTAGTTTTATTGTCAACAAAAAACCTTCTTTAGTTTCCTACACCACTTATATCAGACGGGCTATATATGCCGTAATCAAAGATATCTGAGACATATGAATATGATTTACGTACCTTAACTGTTGCAACTTCA
>Ga0255346_1000889_pt1 | contig 45567 bp, 42 predicted proteins | sample wastewater_treat_FD_194410 | JGI IMG/M metagenome (GOLD analysis project Ga0255346, IMG submission 194410) | Wastewater microbial communities from Lulu Island WWTP, Vancouver, Canada - plant22 | ecosystem: Engineered > WWTP > Wastewater > Unclassified | place: Canada: Vancouver, British Columbia...
TTATTTAGCTAGGATACAGTTACTTTAAGAAAACACTTAAAGCTTTTCCCCAGCGGGGAAAACTTGCTCAGGTTTCAGGCTCGCTCTCCTCTTAAAAGAGGAACCATGCCCGCTTCGCCTTCAAATAGTTTTCCTAAAGTAACTGTATCCTAGTCCTTAAAGTTCTATTTTTATTGCTATCACGGAATTTTAGATGCTTATAGAATAATCTGAACTATTTAAGAGTTGTGTTTACAACTACTTAAAATTAATAGCTTTTAGAGTTAACCTTTTATATTTTTTTACGTTTGCGCTTAACTATGAATTTTGATATATCATAAAAAAGTAAAGCAAGTAAAAATACCCAAGTTATTTGAGTAATTGTTCTAGAGATTATATCTATCTTTGTGGAAGCATAATATAAAGTCACATCACTTTGAGTAGGTATTACCATCATAAAAGATGGAGAGATAGCATAAGGACCATATCCTCCCTCTACTTTCCAATTAGGGAAATAAGATACTTTAACTATGTGTGGGACACCTATTGCCGTTGTTTTAAAAGTTATTTTTTCATTTTCTACTTTTTCAAAAACTACATCTCCAGTTGGTTTTTCTAACTGCTTACTTAAATTTAAAACTTCATCATCAGTTATTTCTTTAAATTGATCTAGGCCTTTTTCACCTTGATCCCAGATTATAAATACTTTATCAGGATCATCATATTTAAACCATGGAAGTATAGAGTCATACCAATCATTGGTTTTAATTTTTACAGGTTTATATTTTAAAATCTCCACATATTTATTTGAGGTATTTATTTCATAAAAATTAAATTCATCAAACTTAGCCATTAACTTGGCGTCAGGATTTTTATCTAAAAGTTCTTTAACATCTTTAGAACTTGCAATCATATACCTCACATTCATCACCTTTAAATTATCTATCCCAATTTTTATATTCATAGAAGGAAGCTTAAGACCTGGAATAGCATTACTTGGCTTTTTTGATAATAAAGCTTGATTAGTAAAATGAAATGGTGCGGTAAACGCACCTTCAACCAACAGCCCTTCCATTGTCGCACTTTTTGTCCAATATGGTATTAGCTCAAAAGCTCGTGTAGTTCCTAATTTTTGAAGATTATCATGATCTTGCTCAACCATCCACCTTCCTTCTGGTTTTGAATCAATATAATTCATCATCATATTATAAATTTTCCAATAAGGCTTCGTTTCATAACCTGTATAATTATATGTTGCCCACCCAACAGCTTTGGGCTTCATACCCATTATTGTCCCAAACGACAATAAGGCAATCAACGGAACAAATATCAATGAGGTAAGCTTTATATAATTAACTTTAAATTTGCTTAACCGATATATAGTAAATCCAAACAATATATACAACGTATACATTGCAAGAAAGTAAGTTAATATATAAATAAAAGGAAGTAGTCTTGCGTTCCATACCCTTCCCCTACTTGGGGCAAAGAAAAGCAGGATTAAAACTAAATATGAAATTGAAAAAACTAATAGTCTATTATCATCCCTTGAAGAAACAACAATTATGTAAATTATAATAGCCAATATTGCAAGGAAAACTGCTGGAATTAATTCATTTGGAACAATAGGCCTAAATCCTTTTAGGTTATTCCACCCCATATTTGGTGTATATTTTAATTTTAAAGCAAATGGCACACTCCAAAATGCTGTTAAAAAAAATCCTAGCATGAGAATATAGATAGTATATAGTGCATTTCTTTTATTTCTGTTTTCTAATAAAAGCCAAGGGACCATAACAATAAGACATATAGTGGTCAATACATGAGAAAGAGTTAATGCCATCAAAATAAAACAATTTAAGACAAACAACCAATCATATTTTGCACCTCTTTCTAGCCCAAGATGCATAGTTCCAAGAAATAAAAAACATAAGGCAAAGCTAAAGGAATAGCCAAATTCACCTGCAAGAGTGCTAAGGAAATTCCCACCATAAATAGAATAACTTTCCATAAATAAAAATAAAGTTGCCCCGATTGAGGCAAGAAGAGGATATGGGTATTTAAACCTAAATAATTTAACCATCCAATAAGCACAAGCGGGTAAAATAAATGAACCAAGCACAGTTATAATTTTAAAAGCAATATTATAAGGGATTATTTTGCTAAGAAGCGCAACCATCAGATACGGTAATGGAAAATAAAAATGAACTATTGGCATACCAGCATACCATCCATTTGACCACCCAGTCACTCTGAAATGTGGAAGTAAATTGTCAATCATAAATTTGATTCCGTAATGATGGGTCCCTGTATCACCACCGCAGGTAGTCGTTAAACTAAAAATTTCCCAGGGCTTAAAAACCACACAGATTGAAAAGTATATAAGAAAAAAAACTATTATAGTACTTAATTTTGTAATGTTTATCTTCTTAATTTTTAACTTATTTACAAGAAAAGAATTTTTGACATCCCAGTAATTTTTCTCAAAACTATCTTCATTATCAACCTGAAACTCAAGAGCATTTAGAAAGATGCTATGAAGTTTTTTAAAATTTGTTAATACTTTTTTTGCAAGATTTCTTAATAATTCCATACTACTAACATTTATCAATTATTAATTGGATCATTATTTATTAGTGAATTAGCCAATACGTTTATTAGAATTAACTTTGCTAGTTTTTTAGTTTATAATTTTTTTATAATTTATAGAATTTTAAGAAATTAATTATAACGTATAAGACTTAAATTATAAAAAAATTTATTAAAATCTTGAGCAAAACACTAAATAATTTATACTTAAATTTTAAAATAAATACTTTTCCTTTTAGGAAAAAAATTATTAAATATAGAGTATAATATAAATAATTCATCCTAGTAAATATGAAAAAATAACTATGATAAGAGAAAGGAACTTGTTATCGCGCCTAAGGAGTGTTTTTAGTAATTTGGACAAGTTTATATTTACTTATATTTATGCTGCTATATACAATGTAGACCCAGTTGTAATAAAATTTGTAGATATGTAGATAATATAAAAAGCTCAGTAAAGAATAAACTTTAAAAATTTTTCGGGAGCAAGGGGGGAATAATGGGTGCACACCCAGAGCTACTCCAAAAAGAAAAGAAAAAAATTATAGAAAATAGCATAAGTAACAAACAAGATAAACAGAAAGAGATAACCTGTTTTTTAGATGGTAAACCAATCGAAAAGAAAAGTGATATTGAATTTCACAACATAAAACCATTATTTGGAGCAAAAAATAAGGAACTTTCTAACTTTGCAGTAGTGTGTAAAAGCCATCATAAGGAATTAGGAGAACTATCATTAACTGAATTTTTAGCAATGAAAGAAATGCAGAATTTCTTTAAAAATTCAGAAGCCAAAAAATTAAATAATGTTTTAAAGCTCAAATTAGGCGAAGGAAATTTTGGCAAAACAATCAAAGTTAAAAAAACTAATGAAGGCAATTTTGTAGAGTTTTTGACAAATTTATCAGAGCAATTGTCTTTAGATTTAAAAAAATCAGATAAATTAAAAAAGGAAGAAACAAAAGTAAAAATACCGCTTCTTACATGTCCATCAACAGGATTTCAATATTTTTATTTTACAATTCCAGTTCAGTATTTAGCCAATGACGAAGAGCTTCAACCAAGGCCATTAGAGCAAGCTCGGTTATGGGAATTATATAGACATCTTTTAACAAATAGCCAACTAACTCCCTCAGTTTGCAGATTAGCCAATAATAAAATACTTCTTTTTGATGGACAGCATAAAACTGCTGCTCAAGTATGGGCTGGAAGAAAAGAAATAGAATGTAAAATATATTTTGAACCAGATGTGAAAAAACTAAAAGAGACAAATCTTATAGCTCATGATAAATTAAAACAAATGCCATTTTTTACTTCCATACTTATTAATAAATGGGCTAGTATATTTGATGAGGAATGGAAAGAATATATTACTCAGAAGGGATTTAAATCAGAATTAGGTTTTGTTTCTTTCCTAGTAAATAACGGAAGAAAAAAATCTCAGGCAATTAATATCATAGAAAGTAACATTTATGACAGTATAATAGAAGATAAAAATAATCTCATTCTTAAATATACTGCTGAATATAACAATAATTCAAAAAGCCCAATAACTATTACAAAATTAAAGCAAAGTTTTTTGAAAAAATATACTGCATCTCCCCCACTTGATATTGACATTGAAACTTCAGATAAACTAAGGGAAATAGAGCGAAGGAATATAATTAAATTTTTAAATTTAATAGTAAGACATTCACTTGAAGGCAAATGGGATCCCGAAAAAAATGATAAGATACATAAAATTTCAGAAAGAATTTATCTAACTGGAGCTTTTAAGGCATGGAGTGGAATTTTAAAGGATGCTATAGCAACTATTTTAGAGTTATTTGACGAAAACGAAAGAAAAGAGATTTTTTTAAGAGAAATATCAAAAGAAAAATGGGACGAAATTGAAGAAGTAATAAACTTCTTATTTGAACGAAGAATCTGGAAAGATGACTCTGAAGAAAATTATAATACTTTAAGACTTCCTAGTGAAAATCAGGTCAGAAGGTATCTTTCAAGAAGAGGAATTAGTGTTAATGAAATATTGGGCAAAACAGGTATTTTTGAAGATAATTTTATAGACTAGTATATACATATTTATGTATTTCAAAATCACATTACAAATATTTGGAGGACTAGCGTTATTTATATTTGGTATCAATGTTTTAAGTGAAAACCTCCAAAAAATAACTTCAAACAACATTAAATCTATTATAGGCTTCCTTTCAAAAAGGCCTTGGGCTTCCACTCTTGTTGGTATCGTAATAACTATGATAATTCAAAGCAGCAGTGCAACTTCTGTAATGACTGTAGGGTTTGTAAATGCTGGTTTGATGAATTTAAAAACTGCAATAGGTATCATAATGGGTGCAAACATAGGCACTACTGTTACTGCACAGATTGTTTCTCTAAACGTTGTTGAATTGGTGACTTACCCTCTTATTATAATAGGGTTTATCTTATTCTTTGTTAGCAAAAGAAGAAGATATAAAAATATAGGAATGGCAATAATAGGACTTGGATTGCTATTTCTTGGGATGAATATCATGAAGCAGTCCTTTGAGCCTCTAAAAACCAATGAATCTCTTAAAAACTTTCTCCTTATTTTCAGTAGAAATCCCTTTCTTGGTATTCTGGCAGGACTTTTAATAACTTCCATTTTGCAAAGCAGTTCAGCCACCATTGGTATTCTGATTGCCTTAGGATCTCAGGGATTAATTACCATTGATGCTGCAATTCCTATTCTTTTTGGAGACAATATTGGAACGTGCACAACAGCGCTGATTTCAAGCATTGGAACAACAGTTACAGCTAAAAGGACAGCTTTTTCACATCTTCTTTTTAATATCATAGGTACAATAATATTTTTCACTTTTTTCTATGGGTTCAATCTCGAGCCTATAGTGATTAAATACATGGGAGGAAGCGTTCAGAGACAGATTGCAAATATCCATACGACTTTTAATGTAATAACAACAGCTATTCTATTTCCAATGATAGGTCTTTTTGAAAAACTTGTTACAAAGCTTTATCCAGGCCAAGATACTATTGAAAATAAAAATGCAATATATCTAGATGACAGATTAATAAAGACGCCCTCGGTCGCACTTGAACAAGCAAAAAAAGAACTCATAAGGTTAACAAAAATAGTACAGGTAATGGATAATCTCTCTTTTCAAAGACTAAAAAGCAAAGACACACTTATTGAAAAAAAAGTGCTTGATCGGGAAGCAGCAGTAGATAGTATTACTGAAGACATTGTACAATATCTCACTCAGCTTGCAAGACAATCACTGACATTAAGACTGTCAAACAAACTTACTAGCCTTATACATATTGCATACGATGCTGAAAGAACAGGCGATCACGCTGAAAGTCTTTTGAAACTGATGATTCTAAAAGACGAGAAAAGAGCTAAATTCACAAAAATAGAAGTTGATGAATTAGAAGCGATCATTGAAAAAGTAAATAAAATGTTTGAAGTTCTTATCTCTGGAATGGAAAATGGTAATTCTGATGAATTAGTTTGCTGCGAACAATTAGAAAACGAAATAGACATCATTGTAAAGAACTGTAGGTTAAATCATATCTCCAGACTTCAAAAAGGTGAATCAATGCCTGTCTCTGGAGTAATATTTTCTGACATACTTCTCCACCTTGAAAGAACTGGTGATTTACTTTATGGTATTTCAAAAAATATAATAGAAATAAATCATTATTAATTTCTCATCTTTAAGGAGAAGATTATGCTAGGAGAAAACAGTTCCACAGCTTTTAATTCACAGAAGATAATAACAAACCTTAAAACCAACTGGCTAAATATCATCATTATAATATCTATAATTGTAATAATTGTTGTAATAATAAAAATTATTACAAAAAAGATAATTAGAGCCTTAGATAAAAAAATTAGTCCTGAAAAAGTTGAAATAAAAAAAAGATCTTATACTTTCAGTAGTGTTATCTCAAACCTGCTTATAGCCTTAATTATACTTGCGGGTATTCTCATTATAGCTGACCAGTGTGGAATAAATATGATACCAGTAATAACAGGAGCAGGAATTGCAAGTATTATCATTGGACTAGGTGCACAAAGCCTTATTAAAGATCTTATTAACGGCGCTTTTATATTGTTTGAACAATGGTATCAAATAAATGATGTGATTTCGGTTGGAGATATTTCAGGAGTTGTTGAAAAATTCAACTTGCGAACCACAGCAATTAGAGATCTGAATGGTGCAATCCATTACATACCTAATTCTGAAATAAAAATTTTAAGCAATATGACGCAGGATTGGTCTAGAGCTTTGTTAACTATCAGTGTTTCATACAAAGAAGACACTGACAGAGTTATTTCTGAATTAAAAAATATTCTTAATGATTTCACTAACGACAAAAAGTATAAAAATCTTTTCCTCGAAAAACCAGAAATACTTGGTGATGACGGGATAGATGAACTTGGCAATTATGCAATAAAATTTAAAATTGCCTGCAAAGTTAAACCTTCAAACCAATGGCTTGTTGAAAGACAATTAAGAAAAAAGATAAAGGACAGGTTTGATGAGTTAGGAATTGAAATTCCGTACCCAACTAATAATGTTTATTTAAAAAAATAGGGAAATAGCAATTTTTTAGCTTTAGATAAAGCCGTTTTCTTTAATTACACTTGTAATATAAGTAACCGCTTCCTCTGGACTATCAACTACTTTGTAAAGTTTTTTATCTTCAGGGCTAATTGTGCAATATTTGTTAAGTAAGCACTCATCAACCCAATCAACCAAATCATTCCAATAATCACTTCCATATAAAACAATTGGGAAATGCTCAATCTTGCCAGTTTGAGCAAGAGTTAGCGATTCAAAAAATTCATCAAGGGTACCAAAGCCTCCGGGGAAAATGATAAAGCCAACTGAGTATTTAACAAACATCAACTTTCTTATAAAAAAATAATGAAACTCTAACGAGAGATTTTGATATTTATTACTTTTCTGCTCAAAAGGTAGCTCTATATTACACCCAATTGAAAGCCCCCCAGCTTCAATTGCGCCTTTGTTTGCAGCTTCCATTATTCCCGGACCTCCACCTGTAATAATTCCTAGGCCTTTCTTTACTAACAAAGCTGCGGTTCCCTCAGCTGCTTTGTAAGATTCATTATCAGGTGTAAGACGAGCAGAACCAAAAAAAGCAATACATGGACCAACACCTGCTAGTGCATCAAACCCTTCAACAAATTCTCCTTGAATACGTAAAACACGCCAAGGATCAGTATGTCTAAAATCAGGTTCTCCTATTTTTGGTGAACGCAGCAACTCTTTGTCCCAATTCTTACGTAGATATCTCTTTTTCATTTACTATCACTTCTTTACTCATTGCTTTTTATTTTAATTTTAATTTTTGGCTTTTAAATTATGGTTATAAGCTTATTATAATATACCAAGATATATATATAATAGTATTATTATACACCATTAGAAATATGTGTTTATATACACCAGTTTAAAAGATAAGCATCTAAAATTCCGTGATAAAGATAAATTATTTATTTACAAAAATTATATTCTAAAATATAAATTTGCTTTTTAAATATATTAAATTGTGCTTTAATGTAAGCTTGATTTATGGAAGATAAAAATAAATAAAGATTTTATGAGTAAACAATATTTTATTCATTTTTTATTAAAATGAGCTAAAAGATTTAAATATTTTATTTTAAAAAATGGAAGAATCATCATCCTTCTTTCTTAGAAGTCAAAGAAAAATAATCAATCGAGTAATTCTTGCTTTTGCCACAACAATAATTATAGGAACTTTATTACTTATGCTGCCCCCAATGACAAAAGATGGCATAAGTTTTGTTGATGCTTTCTTTACAGCAGGGTCTGCGGTATGTGTGACAGGACTTATTGTTCAAGATACTGCAACATTTTTTACTGGTTACGGAAAAGCAGTCATTCTCATATTAATACAAATAGGTGGACTTGGCGTCATGACTATAACCACTTTTTTTGCATTAATACTTAGAAGAAAGATAAATCTTTTAGACCGATTTTATTTAACCACTAGTTTTGGTGCTAATAAAATTTTCTCTCCTTCAAGATTTTTTCTTATAATAGCTTCTACAACTATAATAATAGAGCTTATGGGGACTACTATATTAACTATGCTTTTCCATTTTAAATATGCATATACTTTTAAAAATGCATTTCTTTATGGGCTTTTCCACTCAGTTAGCGCATTTAATAATGCTGGATTTTCTATTTATTCCAACAACCTTGAAGGTTTTGCAGGAGATATAATTTTAAATATCACAATAATGCTTCTAATTGTAATCGGGGGCATTGGATTTTCAGTGATATCAGAAGTCTTGGCAATAAAAAAGAGAAAAAGATTATCTCTTCATGCAAAAATTGTTCTTTTTACCACTACGCTATTAATAATACTTGGAGCAATTTCATTCTTTCTTCTTGAATTTAAAAATTCCAAATCAATAGGCAATCTTCCAACAGGAGTAAAAATTCTTTCAAGCTTTTTCCAATCAATTACTCCAAGGACAGCGGGATTTAATACAATAAACATATCGGTTTTAAATGAAGCCACATTAGTTATATTAATAATTCTGATGTTTATTGGTGCATCTCCTGGAGGAACTGGGGGTGGTATTAAAACAACAACATTTACTTCAATTATATTGTCAGGTGTAGCTGCATTCAAAGGAAGGGACAGTATAACAATTTTTAAAAAAAGGATACCAAAAGAAACAGTTTTTAGAGCTCTTACTCTAACACTTACGGCAATTTTACTTGTCTTAGCAGCTTCAATAACAATAATGCTTATTGAAAAGGAAACTTTTATAAAAGTTATATTTGAAGTAACAAGTGCTTTTGGTACAGTCGGGCTTTCAACAGGTATAACTCCAACTCTTGAAGATGCAAGTAAAATAATATTAGTTTTAATAATGCTTATTGGGCGTATAGGCATAAGTGTTCTTTCTCTTGCCATATCATCAAGGATATCACCAGAAAAAATAGAAAGACCTGAAGAGCCTATATCTATTGGCTAATTATTAATTAGTATATTAAAATATTCTAAAGATAAAGGATGTGATAAAGAAATATGAAAAAATCATTTTTGATAATTGGCCTAGGGCGATTCGGAATAAATGTAGCTAGAACTTTAACAAAAGCTGGTCATTCAGTGCTCGGAATTGATGACAACGAAAATATAATACAAAAATTTTCATTTGAGATTGATAATGTAATGAAACTTGATGCCACAGACTCTGATGCTCTTGACACTCTTGGAATATCTGAATTCGAAGCAGTGATAATATGTATTGGCGAAAAATATATTCAGAATTCAATACTGGCTACATTACTTGTAAAAGAAAAAGGAGCAAAAACCATTATTGCCAAAGCAGGCACAAAAGTTCAAGGTAAGGTGCTTTCCAAGGTAGGAGCCGATACTGTTGTCTTTCCTGAAAAAGAGATGGGGGAAAGAGTCGGAAAAGCTTTAAGTTCCGATACTTTAATTGATTACATCGAATTAAGCCCTGAAGTATCAATAATTGAACTTAAAACATTGCCCTTTATGTACGGTAAAAATCTTGTTGAGTTAAATTTAAGAAAAAAATATGGGGTTACAATTATTAGCATCAAAGATAAAGATGGAAATATAAAAACACCTCCTGATGTAAATTATCGTTTTACTGAAAGCGATATTCTTACACTAATAGGTAATAACTCTCAACTAAAAAAACTGCATTTTATTGATTTTTAGCTTAAATATCAGCTGAATTAACTCACATAAGCACATTATTAATATTAAATCAGAATTTTTGGATCTTTTGGTTTAGATTAATCTTGGTAGCCCTTTATAAAAAGACTAAGTGATTTGATTTTTTTAAGTTGTGTATTGTATTATAATACAACGAAAATATGATTATGATAGCTGTAAAAATATCATCAATATTAATATTAACACTAACAGCTACATAAGTTTTTGAATTAAAAATAACAAGGAGGAACAATTTGAAAAAAACAGTACCGATTATACTTTTACTAGTAACTATTTTTGTAATGGCAATGGTTGGTTGCGCAACAAATCAAACTGCTGAAAATGAGAAAAAAACTATTGGAATTATCCAATATGTTGAACACAATGCTCTTGATGCCGCACGGGAAGGATTTATTAAAGCACTAAGTGACAATGGTTATGTTGATGGCGAAAACATAATACTTGATATCCAGAACGCACAAGCTGACCAAAGTAATTTAGCTACTATCAGCGATCGTTTTGTCAGCAATAAAGTGGATTTAGTGCTAGCTATAGCAACTCCTGCTGCACAATCTATTGCAGGAAAGACCAAAGAAATTCCTATACTTGGAACAGCTATTACAGATTATGTTGCTGCAAAATTAGTAAATTCAAATGAAATAACTGGCGGTAATGTAAGTGGTACAACAGACATGAACCCAATCAAAGAACAAATTGACCTGCTAGTTAAACTAGTACCTGATGCTAAAACTGTAGGCGTATTGTACACTTCCAGCGAGGAAAATTCAAGAGTACAGGCAAAGATTGCCAAAGAAGCTATAGAAGCACTTGGCCTTACTTATACTGAAGTGACTGTAACCAATTCTAACGATGTACAGCAAGCTACCCAGTCCATTGTTGATAAATGCGATGCAATTTATCTACCTACTGATAATATAATAGCATCTTCCATGCCTGTGATCTACGGTATTACCTCGCAGTCAAAGACTCCAGTTATTTGCGGTGAATCAGGGATGGTTGAAAACGGTGGATTGGCTACTTTAGGAATTAATTATTATGATCTTGGTTACAAAACTGGTCTAATGGCGATAAAAATCTTAAAGGGAGAAGCGCTACCTGCCACCATGCCAATTGAATCAGCTGACAAGTTTGATTTTGCTATCAATGGCACTGTTGCCAAAGAAATAGGTATTGAAATTCCAGATGATTTAGCCGAGTATGTTATCAAATAATCATCTGAAAACAGAAAACATGGAAGAATAATTACTAGGCGCTTTTAACTTTGGTAAAAATATAAGGATAGGTTAAATTTTATGTGGCAGATATTAATGGGGGCAGTTTCCCTCGGTTTGCTTTGGGCAATTGTGACCATAGGTGTTTACATCACTTATCGTATTTTATCTATTGCAGATTTGACAGTTGAAGGCAGCATTGTTACAGGTGCTGCTATCGCTGCATCTGCGATTTCTAGAGGAATTAACTCTTATTTGGGAGTTGGTTTAGCATTTCTTGGTGGATTAGGTGCCGGACTTGTCACTGGGCTGCTACATACCAAACTTAAAATCCCTTCATTGCTGTCAGGCATTTTGACAATGATTGCTCTTTATTCAATTAATTTGCGAATCATGGGAAGAGCCAACATCTCACTTTTGCGCATGAATACTGTATATACTATATTTGAAAATCTCGGATTAAATCATACAAATGCTGTAATTGCACTAGGATTAATTTCTGTTATTAGTTTAATTGGTATTTTATATTGGTTCTTTGGAACTGAAATAGGATGTGCGATACGAGCAACAGGTAATAACCCTCAAATGGCACGCGCACAAGGTATTAACACAAACACAACAATTATACTAGGATTAATGATTAGCAATGGTCTGGTTGCAATTGGTGGTGCTCTGATTGCGCAAAGCCAAAACTTTGCTGATATACAAATGGGTATAGGATCTATTGTAATCGGCTTAGCATCTGTGATCATTGGCGAAGTGCTATTTGGTGAAAGAAACTTCTTTAGCAGGTTGGTCTCTCTAGCATTAGGTGCAATTATATACCGTATCATAATTGCATTAGTTCTTAAGATGGGTATGCCTGCAAATGATTTAAAACTATTTACAGCTATAACCGTTGCTATTGCTCTTTCATTACCAGTATTCCGTTCTTATTTTACCACTATCAAAAAATCCATTAAGAAAGGCGGTGATTAAGTGCTTGTCGTTAATGGGATTACTAAAATTTTTAATCCCAAAACTATTACTGAAAAAACAGCTTTGTATGATGTCAGCCTTGCACTTAAAGAAGGTGACTTTGTAACACTGATTGGTGGTAATGGTTCTGGTAAATCAACGTTGCTAAATTGTATAGCAGGCGTGTACTCAGTAGACCAAGGTTCAATCATAATTGACGATATAGACGTGACAAGGCTTAGTGAGTATAGACGTGCTGCATTGCTAGGACGCGTATTCCAAGATCCAATAATGGGCACAGCCTCCAATATGGGCATCGAGGAGAATCTGGCATTAGCATTGCGCCGTGGGCAGAAACGAGGCTTAGCATGGGGTATTAAAAATAAAGAGCGTGAGCAATACAAAGAACTACTTAAAAAACTAGAATTAGGTTTGGAAAATCGCCTTAGTACTAAAGTAGGGCTTCTTTCAGGTGGACAAAGACAAGCATTAGCCCTCTTAATGGCAACCCTTAAAAGGCCTAGGCTCTTGCTTTTAGATGAACACACGGCAGCACTTGATCCAAAAACTGCACAAAAAGTGATGGAATTAAGTAACAAGATTATTAAGGAAAGCAATTTAACCACATTAATGGTGACACATAACATGCGAGAAGCTATTAAGCATGGTAATCGACTAATGATGATGTATGAAGGTCAAATTATTTTAGATATTGAAGGCGAAGAAAAACAAAAACTGACTGTTGAAGATCTATTAGCGCGCTTTGGTGATATCAGTGGTGAAGAGTTCGCAGAGGATAGGGCACTACTACCTTAATAAACTTAATACTGTCTTAATAGAGAGCTGATATTTTTCTTTTAATTGTTGCTAATTTATGTTGCTAATTTAAGTTACTGCATCTTTCAAAATAAGCATCTTAGTAAATAAACCCGGATAAAATAAATATCCAGGTTTATCAAATATATATCAATATATATATCATTAAAGAGTAAAATTTATTATTTTATTTTCTACTTTTTAATTTTTATTGGCTTGCAACCCATGAGAAAAACTGGTTCTTGGCTGATATATCATATCCTACGGCACTTGCTGAACCAAAGTTCTGTGGCCATGAATTAAATCTTTGAATCGAAAAATCACCATCTCCCATAGAGACAAATACGGGAAGTATCTGTCCTGCCTGGTCAATTGATATATTAGTCATAGGAAATTAGAAAGATTATTAAGAAAATCAGAAAGGTTTGAAAGATTAACCATATCTTTTTTTTGCTCATGATAACCCTCTTTCCCTCTCTGATTAATACCCCAGTTTTAAGATTAGTTTCTTAAGCTGGCTTGCGGGCTCGGCTCTATCAAAAATAATACTTCTAAGCATGCTTAGCAAAGGCAGCTCTTTTTCTATAAAATCATTGATAAGTTTTTCGGTGCCCGACTGAATAAGCCATGGAATTACAAGTTTAAGTGCAAAATATCCCTCGGCGTATTCTCCCTCTTTATACATCAAGTCGAATGCTTCTTTACCTTCTAAGCCCTTACCTACCAGTTCACCATATTTTCTGTTTCTGCCTGCAATCGATGTGACATGTAAATCACCCATTCCAGCAAGGTCATGAACAGTTTCCTGATTACAACCGGCAATTCTGATTATTTTCCCCATCTCAATAACAGATTGGTTGAAAAGAAATGAGAGAAGATTATAATACTTACCTTCCCTGTTACTTTTATATACACCATCGCAAATTCCTGCAGAAATTGCATAAATGTTTTTTAATGTCGAGCATATTTCTGTCCCTTTCACATCATTATTTGGAAAAATTCTGTAATAATCGGTCGAAAACGATGGTACAAGTTTTTTTATTTTATCATCCGAAACACCATAAACTGTTGCTGTCGGCATTCTCTCAGACAAATCAAAAGCTCTTACGGGACCACCAATGGATGTCCAATTAAATTCCTTCTTTGGAAATTTTTTGGTAAACATATCTCTTGCAGCTTTGGTTGCTCTTGTCACTTTATTGTTATATTCCACAAGTCCTTTAGTTAGCTTAAAAAGATAATATTCTTTATCCAGATTTAAATTATTTACAAGCATTTCGAATACTTTTACAAATCCTTCACTGGCTACTCCGATAAAAATTATGTCAGAATCTTGAATCGCAGGCTCCATATCCTGCCAGTAATAAAGGCTGACATTTTCCGGAAGTGGTTTTTTTAATTTTGGGTGATATCCTTTAAGAGAAGATTCTATTATTTCATCATCAAGCCAGGTACCCCATAAGTTAATCTTGTTACCATTGTCCGACAATGGGAACGTTATTGCACTTCCCATGTAACCCGCACCAAGGACAGTTATGTTCTTCATACTCATCTCCTTGAAGATAGTCCTTAATAATTTTTCATTATTTTTAGTAATCTGTAATTATTTTTAAAGTAAAAACTTTTAGATATTATTATAACAGTAGAATGTATTTTATATTATGTATGAATTAAGATTATTTTTAATATTTATATTATAATATTCTTATAAAGGATTTCCATTAGATAAGTCATATGGCATTTAGTTGATATCCACTTGTTTGCATCTGATAATATTTGCTTACATGTGGTTTATATCTTTTTACATCAAGTTAAATTAAACTATATGTTTATAACTTGGAGGTCTAATTGAGTCAAATTAAACATACTAACAAAAAAATACTAGAGATCGCAGCCAATACAATTACTATAAACACACACTCTCACCATAGAGATGATTCTTTTTTTATAAATTTTAACCTTGATAAGCTTCTAGAAAATACATATATAAGTTGGTGTGGTGTTGTTTTTGATAAGTCCGTAGAATCAAGAAAAAATTATATAGATAAAGTTAGGTTCAAATCCTACTATGTGTGGCTTCAAAAAGCCTTAAAAGAGATATATGGATTTAGCGAAGATCTTTCAGCGCAAAACTGGGATTATTACTCAAGCATTATCAGTACTTATTATAAAGATAATTCGTGGCATAAAAGAATATTACAAAATAATTGCAAATACGAAAAGATTATTCTGGATACTTACTGGGATCCTGGAAGCAACAATAATGACCCCGTCCTGTTCTCTCCTGCTTTCAGGATAAATCCTTTGTTTTTTGGATATAGTAAAGATGCTTTTGATCATAATGAAAATAATGTATTTAAATTGTATAACAGGAAGTTCCATGACATCGATGAATATATATTCTTCGTAAGAAATCTGATAAAAGAAAAAATAAAAAGCGGTTGTGTCGCAATAAAAAATGCACTGGCTTATGATAGAGCTCTTGATTTTGACAAAAGTAGTAAGGATGATGCCCAGAAAGTTTTTAAGAAGAGTAAAAGTGACATTACAGATGATGATATCAGACTTTTCCAAGATTATGTTTTTGACGAAATCTGCAAGCTAGCTGCAGATATAAATGTACCGGTTCAATGCCATACTGGAATGGGCCGTATCGAAAAGACAAATGCCTTGAATCTTTTGAATGTCATTAAATCCAATCCTGATACAAAATTTATATTATTCCATGGTAGCTTCCCATGGACAGATGATATGCCTGGGCTTATGCATGCATATCCAAATGTATATTTTGACTTATGCTGGTTACCAATATTGTCACCAACAGCTGCAGAATATACTCTAAATCAAATTATAGAGATAGGTACTTCAGATAAAATTTTCTGGGGCTGTGACACATGGACCTCAGAAGAAAGTTTTGGGGCAAGAATAGCATTAAACAATGTTCTTGCAAGCGTCCTATCACAAAAAATAGAAAGAAAATATTTTGGTATCAATGATGCGGAATATTTAATCAAAAAAATCCTCTATGAAAACCCTAAGGAGATGTACAATTTGACTTAGTTAGACTTAGTATTGGCTCAAGTGAGAAGTCCCCTAGAATTCTTTATTTTAAAATCGGATTATTGCTTCCTTATTATTTTTATTTGCTAACCAATAATTTGACATTACTTAATACCCATGCTTCTTAAAGGAAGGATGGCAAGATTCCTTATAAATTTACAGAAAGCCAAATTATGCATCTTCAGCTTCTCCGATTTGGACTTTGCTTTTTTTATTAATTGCAGCATTCGTTATAACTATACCCACAAGGATTAAAACTCCCCCAACCCAAAACAACCATGAAAATCTTTCCTTCAGTATTATGAGCGATAGAATTATTGCAAAAACTGGCGTAAGGTACATATATATCGATATCTGGGTTGCAGGAAATGCTTTAAGACAAACAAACCACAAAGGATAAGCAATGCCGATCATAGTTATCCCTAAAAATACAGTAAGAAGGTTGATTTTCCAACCAGCAACAGCTATTTCAGAAAAACCTATTGTGGAAGCTATAAGTATTGTTTGTAGAACTGCGCCAAAAAACAAGGCTAATACTGTTATTATGAGAGGATCATTTGAACTAAGAATTTTTTTACCTATAACAGAATATAAGGCAGAACATAATGCAGCCATAAGAGAGAAAGCAATACCTATAAAATCCATCTTTGTAGAGCCAATTCCAAACGAGAATCCCTGATTAAAAGTAACAAACAAAACTCCAATGAAAGCAAGTATGATGCCAACGACATTTAAAAGTTTTATTCGTTCTTTAAGAATGATAACTGACAGAATTGCAATAAAAACAACATTGGTGGAAATAAGAACCGCATTGATGGAAGCAGGTATTCTTGATAGTGCACTGAATGTAAAAATCTGATATAAAAAGAAACCCACAACACCAAGACCTAGTGATATCAATATATCCCTTATTGGTAATTTAAATATTTTCTTAACATCTCCTTTAATGACCAGATAAATGAAAAGACTGAAAAACCCAGCTATCAAAGTTATGCCAGCAAGTTGAAAAGGATGCATTTTTTGAGTTATTATCCTTCCAAGCGGGTGTCCAATAGCCCAGAAGAACGAAACAATAAGCATTTGTAAGGAACGTGTAACTCGATTCATAAATGATTCATATATACTGCTTTTATATTATTAAATTGTTACATTTATAATTTATATAATTACTAATTACATTAGTTTTTCTTTCATAATTTTGCGTATAAATTATAAATAATATAAACAATTTTTTTCACATTTTTTTATATCTAGCACCATCCAGTAGTAGGCAGATCACAAATCAAATTATACTCCCCTACCAAGCAACCAGTATCAAGTGACCCAATTATACATCTTCGCTAGACCAGATTTTAATAACATCATCAAGCAAAGAAAGAGCCTCGTCCCATGGTCTCTGGAAAGAATTTCTCCCTATAATAGAGCCAAATCCTCCACCTTTTTTTATCTGTGAAATTTCCTCAAGGACATCTTGCCTCTCTTTTGCAGGACCACCTGAAAAAATGATTATCCTCTTACCATCAAAAGCAGACCTAACTACATTCCTGACCCTATCTGCAAGTGTTACTACAGGTATTTTATATTTTTCATAAAGTTTCTTAATGTCTTCAAATTCGATATGTTCTGAGGGTGGTTTTACTTTTATGAAGTTTGCCCCAAGCTGGGCAGCAATTTGGGCTGCATATGAAACAACGTCCACCGCAGTCTCACCTTCCTTAGAAAGATTGGAACCCCTAGGATATGACCAAATTACTACAGCCAGACCAGCATCTTTAGCTTCGGATGAAAGAAATCGTATCTCCTCATACATTTCTTTATAGTTAGCACTTCCAGGATATATGGTAAATCCTATAGCAGCACAGCCTAACCTGAGGGCATCTTGAACAACAGATGTAACAGATGGAATTGGATCAGAAGACTTTCCTAAAAGATCGTTATTATTTAACTTCAAAATAAGTGGAATCTGTCCTGCATATTCTCTAGCTATCATCTGGATGCTCCCTAGGGGAGCTGCATGTGCATTAAGTCCAGCCTCAATAGCAAGTTTCACATGATATTCTGGGTTATAGCCAGCCGGGTTTGGGGCAAAACTTCTGTCGGGCCCATGCTCAAACCCTTGGTCTACCGGAAGAATGACTACCTTGCCTGTTCCCCCAAGTCTTCCATGCATCAGTATCCTATAAATATTTCTTAAAGTTCCTGGGTTTTCATTTCCATACCAGCTAAGAATTTCTTTAATCTTTTGATTCATCATTCTCACCTCAAATTGATTTTAATACTAAAAATATTTATCTATAAAAATTTTTTTAGAGTATAACAAATATTATACTAAAATGCTATTTTAGATAACCTTAACTCAATTTTATAGGTAAATGATATTTATGAATTTAAATATCCACCTTAGCTAAATTACACGTCTCTAAGCATAGAAATATTATAACAGCTGTGTTAACATAAGGAAGTTATATTTCTATGTGAGGTAAGATAATCTTGATTTCCAAAATAAAGGGACTAATAATCGAAATACTCAAAACAGTAGGACCAGTAATTTTAGCAGTTATAATATTGCAGTTTACAATCATTAAAATGCCTTTAATTTCATTTTTGAGATTTTTACTGGGAGCTATAATGGTTATTATTGGTCTCCTTTTTTTTACGAAAGGCATTAAAATCGGTCTAGACCCGCTAGGTGAATTGGTGGGTGGTGAGGTACCAAAGAAAGGTTCCGCTCTTATTGTTATGATAGTCGCATTTATAATAGGAGTAGCGGTTGCTGTAGCTGAGCCAAATGTAAGAGTCCTCTCCCACCAGGTTGATGCTGTCTCAGGCGGCCATATAAGCAGAAACGTTTTGGTGCTAGCAATTGCTGTGGGTGTTGGGATATTTGTAAGCATAGCTATGTTAAGAATCATAAAAGGGGTGCCGATAGCTTATCTTCTTGTTGCAGGTTATCTTCTTATTTTTATTTTATCATTTTTTACATCCGAAAATTTTATTCCTGTGGCATTTGATTCTGGTGGAGTAATCACAGGACCAATAACAGTTCCTTTTATTATTTCTCTAGGACTTGGAACAGCTTCTGTGCTCGGTGAAAGGACTGCCATTTCGGATGGATTCGGACTTGTAGGACTCGTAGCAATGGGCCCCATAATTTCAGTAATGATATTAGGAGTGATTTACGGTTGAATAATTTTTTCGCGGTATCAGACATAGTGAATATAACATTTGATGTTATCATTGCCCTATTACCACTAGTAGTAATTTTTTTAGTCTATCAAGCATTCTTTTTAAAATTACCAAAAAGTGAGGCTTTAAACATACTAAAAGGAATTTTTTTGACCTTCATTGGTATTGTTTTTTTCCTTTCCGGGGTTCAAATTGGTTTTATGCCAACTGGAAAGATAATTGGTAAATTTATTGGAAGCTTGAGCTACCGATGGATATTAATTCCAATAGGTTTCATTCTGGGTTTTACCGTAACTATAGCAGAACCATCAGTAAGAGTTCTTTGTGTAAAAGTTGAAGATGCATCTACTGGTTATATAAGTGAGAAAATGATGCTTTTTACTCTAGCAATTGGTGTTGCTGTAGCTGTTACTTTTGCTGTAATTAAAACTATGTATGGTATTCCTCTTATGTATTTTATTGTACCTGGCTATATTCTGGCCTTATCACTAACAAAATTAGTTGGACCTACATTTACATCTATAGCATTTGATTCTGCGGGCGTTGCAACTGGTCCAATGACTGTCACCTTTATAATGTCAATAGCCGTAGGCTTAGCAGATGCGATTGAGGGAAGGAGTACAATTGTAGATGGATTCGGGTTAGTTTCTCTCGTAGCACTTGCAGCTATTTTATCTGTAATGATTTTGGGGCTATTATATAAAATAAAAGAAAATAGAAAAGAGTCAAAATAGTATAATAAGAAATCAACTAGGAGGTTTTGCGAATGTCACTCCATGAAGGCTATGATTTAATAATAACAATTGTAAAAAAAGGATTTTCTGAAAATATTCTGAAGGCATCCAGGGAAGCAGGGGCAGAAGGAGGCACTATTTTATTTGGAAGAGGTGCAGGAATACACGAGAAAGCCAAAATTATGGGCATTCCAATTGAACCAGAAAAGGAAATTGTTTTCACTATTATAAGAAAAAATTTAACCAACAAAGTGGTAGATGCAATTGTAAAAGCAGGAAAGCTAACTGAACCAGGGAAAGGTATTTGTTTCGTACTAGAGGTAAAACAAGTAGCAGGTATATGCCATGTGACGGAGGAGTTATAGAAAAAAGTAAATAAATATGAACACTAAAAGAAGAAAGAAAGTAGGTCTTTGGGAAAGTGAGCTTTCGGTGCTTACAAATCCAAAATGTATCAGAGTTAAAATAGAATTACATTACCTAAGACATTAAATTCAATCTACTTCTATTTCAATACACCATTTCTATTTATTTAAAATAAGTTTGTAATAATATTGCTTAGTAACAATAGCTAAATAGATTTTATTGATTTTAAAAAATAAATTGGTAATATAAAATACAAAAAATAACATAATTTAAAAAAATAAGACGGGGTGATTAAGAAATGAGACCAATTACAATTTTTACGGGACAATGGGCTGATCTTTCTTTTGAAGAAATATGCAAAACAGCTTCGGACATAGGTTACGAAGGATTAGAGTTAGCAACCTGGGGTAATCATGTAAATCCAAAAAAAGCTGCTGAAGACAAGGGCTATGTAAAAGAAATTTTGGATACCTTAAAGAAGTACAATCTTAAGTCATGGGCAATAAGTGCACATCTTTCAGGCCAATTAATAGGTGATGTATATGATAAAAGGCATAATGGTTTTGCTGACCCAAGTGTTGCGGATAACCCAAAAGCGATGAGAGAATGGGCAATCCAGGAAGTAGGGTATATTATACAAGCAGCTAAAAATCTTGGAATAAACATAATAACTGGTTTTTTGGGTTCACCTATATGGAATTATTGGTACTCATTCCCTCAGACTACTGCAGAAATGGTTGAGGAAGGTTACAAAACCATAGTAGAAAGATGGACTCCTTTGTTTGATGAGATGGATAAAAACGATATTAAATTTGCGCTTGAAATTCATCCAACTGAAATAGCTTATGATTATTATTCCTTTGTAAAGCTCCTTAAAGCATTCAATTACAGAAAGACTCTTGGAATGAATTTTGACCCAAGCCATCTTTTATGGCAGGGTATAAAACCTCATCTTGTAATAAGAGAGCTTCCGGACAGAGTTTATCATGTACATATAAAAGATGCATCTGTTACCTTAGATGGCTTAAATGGAATACTTGGCTCGCATCTAGAATTTGGCGATACAAGAAGAGGGTGGAATTTCCGTTCACCTGGTAGAGGTGGGGTTGACTTTTCTGCAATAATAAGAGAACTTAACTCTATTAATTATGAGGGACCACTCTCGGTTGAATGGGAAGATTCAGGCATGGATAGAATTCAGGGTGCTACTGAAGCATATGGCTTTGTAAAATATATAAATATCACACCAAATGTAGGTGCTTTTGATGAAGCTTTAAAAAAATAAATAAATATTATTTATTAGTTTAAGAGATTATATTTTAAATTTATTTTAGATTAACACCGGAAGAAATTAATAATTTCACTACAACCGGTGTTAATCTGTTTCTTAACTAAAAATCTTATATGATAGATATAGGAATATTACCCATAAGGATAATGTCTGTATTTTTCATTATTCTTGGAGTAAAGATTATTGGTGATTCCTCTTTCAAGAGAAGAGCTAAAGCCTGAAACTTTAGCAAGTTTTCCCTTGCTGGGGGGAAAGGCTTTAAGTGTTTCCTTAAGTAACTGTATCCTAGTTAAATAATTTATCTTTATCCCAGAATTTTAGATGCTTATAATAATTAAGGTATAAAAGTAATTATTAACAATAAACCTGAAAAGGAGAATAGATAAAATTGCCGAAATTAAAGTTAATGAAAAAAGAAGAAATATCAAGAAACGTATATTCATTTACATTCCAGAATACAGAAAACTTAAAATGGAAAGCAGGACAGTATCTCCAAATAATCCTTCCACATCAGGACCCGGATGACAGAGGAACAAAAAGGTTTTTTACAATATCATCAGCACCCTACGAAAAAGTAGTAATGATTACTACAAGAATCGAAGTGGAAAATTCTTCCACATTCAAAAAAGCATTTATAAATATCAACGTTGGTGATTTTCTTGAATGCAGTGAACCAAAAGGCAAATTCATTGTCGAAGACTTAAGTAAAAAGATCATCTTTATTGCAGGTGGAATTGGAATAACACCCATGAGATCCATATTGCTCGAATTAGTATATGAAAAAAAGCATTTTGTCGCAGATTTATTATATGCCAATAGAGATGAGAATATTATATTTAAAGATGAACTTGAAGAGATAGAGCACTTTAATAAGCATTTCAGAATATATAATTTTATTGCTCCTAGGATTATTAATGAAGATGAATTGGATAGTATTTATAAAGAATATACTGATGTTATCTTCTATCTTTCAGGACCTATAAATATGATAAAAGCTATTGAAAATATTTTATATAAAAAGGGCGTAATAAAGGAATATATAAAAACTGACTATTTCCCTGGTTATGATTAAATATAAAAATCTGATTTAATATTTTATCGAAATTCAATATTTCATTAGATATATTAGTAAAAAATTTAATATTTCTTTTAACTAAATTATTCTGTATTAACCCTCTTCCCAAAAACTGCTGACACAAAGTTAAATCTTTATTTTGTTAGATCAAGAGATGGTTTAAAGTTTTTTATATTTTAAAAAGCACATTTATTGTAAAATATTAAAAAAATGACTAGTGTTTAATAGCTTTTATTAAAAAAACTAAAGTGCCAAAACAAATAAGAATAAAGCTAAGAGCAAAGCAAACAGGAGAAGAACAGTGTAATGTCCAGAAAATCAAGAATCCTAATCTATATAATTTTTGTAGTTTTTATTTTAATCGGATTTTTAGTATTTTTTATAACAAAAAACCAAATGGAAACTGATAGCATTACTTCTGAAAATAAAAAATTACAGGTAGTTACTACTTTATTTCCACTATACGATTTTTCTAAAAATATTGGACAGGATAAAGTTGACGTGATTTTACTTTTGCCTCCTGGAGTAGAACCTCATTCTTTTGACCCAAAACCAGGTGATATAATTTTTATAAATAATGCAGATATTTTTATATATACAGGTAAGTTTATGGAGCCATGGGCAGAAGACATCTTAAAAAGTGTAGCAAATAAAAATTTACTTGTGGTTGACGCTAGTAGTGGCATTAATTTAATTTCACTAGCTCCAGAAGGCCAAAACAAAAATACAGCTTCGATAGATCCTCATATATGGCTAGATTTTGATAATGATAAAACAATCATTGATTTAATTACAGCAGCTTTTGTAAAGAAGGACCCTAAAAATAAATTATTTTACGAAAAAAATGCAGAAGAATATAAATCTAAATTAACTGAACTTGACAGAGAGTATATGTCTACATTATCTTATTGTAAATCCAAAAAAATTATCTATGCTGGTCATTATGCATTTGGGTATCTTGTAAAAAGATATGGCCTTGAATATATTGCGGTTCAGGGGTTATCTCCTGATGCTGAACCAACTGCAAATGATCTTATAAATATTATAAATCAAATTAAGGAAAACAATATCAAATATATTTTTTATGAGGAGCTCTCAAGTCCTAAAATTGCTGAAATGTTGTCAAAAGAAACAGGAACAAAACTGTTGTTTTTAAACCCTGGCGCCAACATCTCAAAAGAACAACTTGAAAGCGGTGTGACATTTATATCTATAATGAAAAATAATCTTGAAAACTTAAAAATTGGGTTAGAATATAATCAATAATTATGGACTATATAATAAAAGTTTCAGAGTTATCATTTAAGTATGATTCTGTTTATGTTTTAAAAAATATATCCTTTGATATAAAAGTTGGGGATTATGTTGGACTAGTTGGATATAATGGTTCTGGGAAATCAACACTTATTAAAGTGATTCTTGGACTTTTAAAACCTTACACAGGCAGTATTATACTCTTTGGCAAACCACAAGAAAAATTTAATTCTTGGAATAAAATTGGCTATATGCCACAAAATATATCGCTTTTAAATCCTGTTTTCCCAGCCACAGTTGAGGAAGTGATTTCGTTAGGATTACTCTCAGCAAAAAAATTCCCAAAAATTATATCAAATGAAGATAAACAAATTATCGATGAAACTTTGGATTATTTGAAAATTTCTGATTTGAAAAAACAATTAATTGGTAACCTTTCTGGCGGACAACAACAAAAAGTATTTCTTGCCAGAGCTCTTATAACAAAACCCGAACTTCTTATTCTTGATGAACCAAGCAATGCTCTAGACTCAACAAGCCGAGAGCAATTTTATAGTATTCTTGATGAATTAAATAAAAAGAACAAGACGTCAATTATTTTAATTACTCATGACATAGGCCAAATTGGCAAATATGCAAACAAACTTATGTACCTTGAACAAAGTATATTATTTTACGGTAGTTTTTTAGATTTTTGTAACTCTGATAAAATGAGCAAACTATTTGGTCCAGATTCTCAGCATATAATCTGCCATCAACATGGTTAAAATAAAAATTAAATAAAAATTAAATAAAAATAATAATTAGCATATAATTAGCATGAATTTTATAACTATTTTTCAGTACAGTTTTATTCAAAGGGCAATAATAACTGGAATATTTGTAGCACTGCTATGCTCCACTCTTGGATTATTTTTAGTCCTAAGACGCCTTTCGCTTATTGGGGATGGCCTTGCCCATATAAGTTTTGGAGGGGTTGCATTAGGATTATTCCTTGGAGTATTTCCTATCTATATTGCTATTCCAACAGTAATAATTGGAGCTCTAATTATTCTAGTGCTTATGGATAAAATAAAAATATATGGAGATGCAGCAATAGGGATTATTGCTTCTGTTGGCATAGCAGCTGGAGTCATACTTGCTAGCATATCCCATGGATTTAACCTTGATCTGCTAAGTTACTTATTTGGAAATATTCTTGCAATAAGCATTGGTGAAATGTATCTATCAATTGCTCTTTCTATTGTGGTATTACTGGTTATATCCCTTTTTTATTATGATCTTTTTTCAATTACGTTTAATGAAGAATATGCCAAAGTTGCTGGGGTGCGTGTAAGAGTTATAAATACAATGCTCGTAGTACTTACTGCAATTACTGTTGTGCTCTCAATAAGAGTTGTTGGCATCATGCTAATCTCAGCATTTATAGTTTTGCCACCAGTTATAGCTCTTCAATTAGCTAAAGGATTTAAATCTGCAATAATTGTTTCCGCTATAACTTCTGTTATTACAGTGATTCTTGGGATACTCGTATCCTTTATTCTTAATATACCTGCAGGAGCTATGATTGTCATTGCCAATTTTATCTTCCTGCTTCTTGCTATCGGATACAAAAAAATAGCATCAAAATAAATGACTGTCTCTTCTTAAAGGCTAAGATTATCTAAGATTATATTAATAAGCACACAGAGGCCTTGATACAGAAATATTATATGTTGTAAAAGGAATAAATATAAGAGACTGTATTTATGAAATCTTAAGAATATGAATGTGATTTAGTATATGCTTTCAATAATTTTTCATTTGATATTTTAATTAATTGCTCATTATTCTTATAAATAGCAAAACTTCCATCATCTGTTGTTTCGCCTATCTTTGTGATTTTTATATTGTATTTTCTAAAGATATTCTCAAGTTCTTTTTCTTTTCCTTTTCTTGCCACTATGATTCCAGTAAAAGATTCACTCAATAATTTATAGTCTATCCTGTCGCTGTTGTATATATTTAAAGCTTCTGCATTTATTCTTGCCCCAATCTTATTTTTGCTTTTTAAAATCATATCTGTTATAGCAGCAGCTAAACCACCATTCCCGACAAGTTTTGAAGATTCTATTAAGCCTTTTTCGGTTGCTTTTATAGCTGCTGATTCAAAATCACGAACTTCTTTAGGAGAGAGATATGGAAGATTTTTCCCTAACTGATTATTTAGGCTTGCATATTCTGAACCTTTAAATTCATGTTTTATTTCTCCTATAATATATATTGACCTTTCATATTCTTTAAATCCGTTTGTCACAACCATATTATAGTCATCTATATATCCGAAAATAGCTGGTATCATTGAAGGATCTATTGCTCTTGTCTCTTTTCCTTCAGGGGTAAACGTATTATTTAGAGATACATTTCCTGATACTACAGCAATAGGTTCATCTTTATAAAATATTGGAATCCTGCATGCTTCGTTTAATCCTTTTATACCTTCAACAAAGCAATAAAAATCTTCCGGTTTGTCAGGATTTGCATAATTACAACCATCTGTTGCTGCGATTGGTTTTAATCCAGCAAGTGCCAATTTAAGCCTAGCCTGCAAAACTGCTAAATATGCCTGCTCTTTAGGTGTACCATTTCTTCCGTGTATTGATTTCCCACCAAATACTAAAGCAATCCCTTTCTTTTTTGAAATATCATCTACGTTTTCATATAGTAAGGGTGCAATTACTGCAACATCTGTTTTATCTGGTTTAGTCACCATATAATCTTTGTCTACAAAAGCGCTATAAGTACTTTTATTAAAATAAACATTATCTGAATTTAATATCCTTAGAATTGTGTCTTCAAGATTTTTTGGCTCTTCTACACTAAACTCATTCACTTCTTCAATAGTTGGAGCCTTAGTTTCAGGTTCATACTCTGGTGAATTTATTATAAGGCTATTTGGTATATCACAAAATACTTCTCCTGTTTTACTATCCTTCATGATAAATCTATCTTCATCAATTACCTCCCCAACAACAGCAACCTTACCCCCGTTTTTTAAAAAATCTGTATTGTTACCAAAAGCATCTAATATAATATCTGTTGCTTTTCCTGGGGGAGCAATAATCATGTTTCTTTCCTGATCTTCTCCAACAGCTAATTCATAAGCATTTACACCTTTTGGAGCTGGAACTTTATCAGTATAAATTATGACACCATACCCATCTGGAACTTGCTCAGAAGTTGAACAGGTAAGTCCGGCAGCACCCATATCCTTCATTGATATCTTTTTAAATAATCCTTCCGCAATCAGTTTCTGTTTTACCTGTTCAAGGACTATAATTGTATCTCTTTCAAGTTCAGGTTTGGAGCCAAACTCTACTTCATAAAGCTGTTTTCCTTCTTCTCTTGGTTTTGAGGCACTTGAGGCCCCCCCTGCAGCAGCTCCCCTGGTTTCTTTTCCAATATATATCAAATTATACCCAACCGAATCTTTTGATGCGACATTTGGTAAAAGCCAATCTTTTTGAACAATTCCTATTGCAGAAACATTTGCAAGACAATTATCTTGAAAACATTCATTAAAATAAGTATCCAGGTCTACTAATGGAACCCCCAGGACGTTACAGTAATTAGCCGCACCTTTAGTCCCTTCTTCTAATATATATCTTGAATGAGGATTAGTTAAAGGTCCAGTTCTTAAAGAAACACCACAACCTAAAACCTTGGCTCCCATAACAAATATATCTCTTACCACACCTCCTATTCCTGTAGCTGCACCGTCAAATGGATTTTCCTGGGTAGGATGATTATGGGATTCGATTTTAAAAACTACAACATAATCTGCCCCAGGAATAATTACAGCACCTGCTTCGCTTCTTTCGGTTTTGAAAACATAACTATTATTCCTTATTAAAGTCTTAATTATTTTTTTTGTATGTTTATAAGAACAATGCTCAGACCATAAAGAATCCAGAATGCCTAGCTCAGTTAAGTTTAATATTTTTTTTGCTCTTCTTTGGGCTTCTTTGACTTCAAACAAAGATAAGCTCCAGCCATTTTTAATTATGATTTCTTCAAGCTCAGAATCACTTTTATCTGTGTTTAAAAAATCAATATTCTTTTCATCCATGTATACTAACCTCTTTGAATCATACAAGAACTAATAATTTTTTGTTTTTTAAAAATTGTCATATTAAAGTTAATTTTATTAAGATTATAACAAAATTTAAAAAATGTGATTAAGATATTTATCAAATTCTACGGTTTTTTTGCAAATACTTTTATGCTTGATGCATAATCTTCTAAATTTTCAATCTGATTTTTGGATAATTCCAAGTTGTTTTCAGCTATTGCCTGGATGTCGTCACTAGCAGTATATTTCAAAGAAAAGCTACTTTCATCAACTACCTTTATTTCTTCAAAACCAGCATTTTTTATAAGCGCTAAATATTCTTCTTTTATAATAGCGCCAGAAATACAGCCCACATAAGCTGACATATTATTTTTAATTAAGGAAGGCAGTTCTTTAGTTAAAACAATATCAGACACCATCAATCTTCCACCCGGTTTTAGTACTCTGAAAGCTTCCTTAAAAACTTTGTCTTTGGTTGGAGACAAGTTTATTACACAATTAGATATAATTACATCGATTGTTTCATTGGCAACAGGCAAGTGTTCAATCTCTCCTAACCTAAATTCTACATTTTTATAATTTCCCTTTTGAGCATTTCCTCTTGCTTTTTCAACCATTTCAGGCGTCATATCAACACCTATTACTTTGCCTTCGGTTCCAACTTTATCAGCCGCTAAAAAGCAGTCAAAACCAGCTCCTGAACCTAAATCCAAAACAACTTCTCCTTTTTTAAGGGAAGCTAAAGCTATAGGGTTTCCACACCCAAGCCCCAGATTGGAACCTTCGGGAACCTTATTCATATCTTCCGCTGAGTAACCTATATTTGAACCAATCTCTTTTTCAAGGCCTGTATTTCCGCAACAACTGGCAGTAGTTGCACAGCAACAAGAATTACTGGCTGCAACTTTTGCATAACTTTCTCTTACAATTTTTTTAATTTTTTCTTCTTCCAAAATAGCCTCCTCCAATACTTTTAAATTCTATGTACAGTTATAGATCTCCTATATGAATTTAGATTTTAAAAAATTTAATCAAACATATTGAAATATTTAAATATTTAAGTATAGTAGTTTAAATCACTTTTTATTTTATGTAAATTATTTTTTAATAAAATTTAAATTAAAGGCTTAAATTTAAGGTAATTTAAAGTGCCAAGATTGTGGGTATTTATATCGGGAGTCAAAATGTCAGATTTAAAAAAAATTACAAAAATTATAAAAGCTTTAGCAGATGAAAACAGGATAAGAATAGTAACACTTCTTAAAGCAAAAAAGAATCTTTGTGTCTGTGAAATTACAGAAATTATAGGCCTGTCACAGCCCACAATTTCATCACACTTAAAAAAGCTTCAGGATGCTGAAATAATAACCTTTTCAAAAGATGGCAGCTGGGTAAATTACAGCCTTGATGAGAACATGGAAGAAAGTGTGCAAAAGATTTTAAATCTAATTTACCAGATAATTAGTGGTGATGAAAAAATCAAGTCAGATATACAAATTTCTTCCAAGGTAGATAGAAATATTATATGTTGTAAAAAGGGTGAGTAAGAGGGGTATTTATGAAATTTAAGGAATATGTTTATGACAAATTCATATTTAAAGTAAAAGATGGAATTTATTATCATAAAGATGGCTGCTGGGTTGAAAAATTAAATGGCAAAGCAAAAATTGAAAAAACAAACAATGCAATAAAGTCAGCTAGAAAGTATAGCCTTATTGCAGAATCAATCAAACCTAATATTAAAATTGAACCTGAAATAAAAATTATTTAAAGTAGTTTAGCTAGATAGAATTATGAAAATTTATTACTGAAAGTTATAAGGGTGTAAAGATAACATTACTATTCAAAACTCCTTAAAAAATCTTTAAATTTGATGTATAAATAATTTGTTAACAATACAACTAGTTAAACAAAAACAAACCTTTTAAACAAAATAAAATGTTAAATAAAATATCTTTTGATTTAACTGATAATGATCTTAATTTCATAATAAATACTGCTGCTCCAAATGCCAGTAGCAAAGAAGAGCTAAAAAAACTCATTTTGGAAGATGAATCTTTCAGAGAAGGCATCATTGGCAGTGATAAATTATTTAGCGAAATTGTAGATAGCATTGAAATAATGACAATGGTTTCACCAAGGCTAATCTTTGAAATCTTTCTTAGAAGGACAAAAAAAGAATTTGAAAAAAGAACCTGGACATTTGAAAAGATAGGCTCTCAGAAAGCTGCGGTATTTGATTTAGCTGAAGCCAGCTATTTCTTAGGCGATACTAACATTCTGTATTATCTAGCAAACATGCTATCTTCATTTACCAAAATTGAAAGTTTTACATTGCCAGTCAGAGTAAGAAAAGGTATATGGCATAAAATAAGATTTAACGATATGGATATAGATAGCTTAGCAAGAATATTACAAATCGCAGATTCTAATTCTAAATTTTATTTTATTAAGAGAATTGCTGATGTAAGTCTGTTTATTATGGGAGTATTTCCAGAATATGTGATGTTTGACTATAGATACCCTTATTCTGGTGAATTAAGGCCAAAAATTGTTGGCAGAATAAGAAGGTCAGCAGAAGAATATGAAGAAACTGCAACGAAATATTATAAATTAGCTGCTAGTGAAGAAAAAGCATACGCTTTAAATATGGATGAAGTTTTTTTAAAGTTAAGCCAAAATTTTAGCTTAGCAAGAAAAACACTTGATTTTATAACCCAACATTACCTTCATATATCAAAACATAGTTTCTTTAGTTTATAAATTTTTATTGTGTTTATGTTAAAATCAGCAAGTCGGAAAGGATACATTTTTGGGGTTAGGGGTTAGTTAATTTTAGCTCATAAAACTTTAACTTAAGTCATATAGAAAGCCGGGCTATTTCACTTTAGATAACAGATCTTTGAAAAGATAATCCTCTCAAAGCCATTAATCCCTTTTGTTTTAATACTAAGATACCGCAGAGTGATATTCACACATTCAATATTGCCTTATAATAATCAAGCATTTGGATTAATTTGTATAGCAGAAATTTATAGAAATTAATCAGATTTCCTTTTCCTTCCACTTTCCAATCTTAAACCATATAGCCATAATAATTCCGTAAATAACATTAGTAAGGGCTAATGTTATCCACACCCCATTAATGCCAATCCAAGTCGATGCGTACCATGCCAAAGGAACCCGTAACACAAGCATAGTAATAACCGAGATTAACATGGTATGAATGGTATCTCCAGCCCCGTTAAGTCCTCTGCCGAGTGTTGTTCCTAAACCCAAAAAAACAAAAGTTGGTGCCATAATTCTAATAAATTGGGTTCCAATCTCTACAACTTCAATTTCATCATTAAAAACAGAAACGATGTCGCTAGATAATGCTAAAAATATAATCGTAAGAACTATCATTATAATTACACCAATTCCCGCGCTCATCCACCCGCTTTTTTCAGCTCTTTCAGGTTTATGGGCACCTAGATTCTGACCAACTAACGTGGCTGCTGCGAAACCAAAACCCATCGTTGGAATTGTAACAGCCATATTTAGGCGCATTCCTATCCCATATGCAGCTATAGCTGTTGTGCCGTATGAAGCAACTACCCACATTAAAAAGAGAGCAGAAAGGTTGATTATAAGAAATTCTAGTAAGCTTGGATTCCCTATTTTTACAATCTTTTTCATGATATCAAAATCAAAACGGAAATCCCTAGCCCTTAATTTTACGATACTCTTCTCCCGCATCATCACAAAGAGAATCATAATCAGGGCTACAGCTCTTGAAATAATTGTAGCTAATGCGGAGCCAGCAACTTCCAATCTAGGAAAACCAAAGAGACCATATATCATAATTGGGTCTAGTATAATGTTTAAAATCGTACTTATCAGTAATATTATCATAGGGGAAATAGGGTCTCCTGCACCTCGTAATGCTGAGAACATTAACACCGTTAGAAAAATAGTTATGCTTCCTCCAAATGTTATCCTCAAATATGCAGTCCCCTGCATAACAACATCTTTGGAGGCACCTAATAACTCCAACATTTGAGGAGCAAAGATATATCCTAGAGGAGTTATAATTAACGTTATAAGCAACCCCAAGATAAAGGATTGCATCACTACACCATCTGCCTTATCAATATTTCCTTCGCCAACATATCTAGATACGAGAGCTACTGTTCCAAAGGACAAACCCATCACAGCTGTCATGATTATTCCAATAATAATACCAGACATTGACACTGATGCTATGGCGCTAGCTCCCAGCTTTCCAACGAAATACATATCCACTAAGTTAAAAGCATCTTGAAGAAAAAGAGTTACCATCATTGGAAGCGACAAGAACATTATATTTTTTAAAACGCTGCCTTCAGTCAATTTATAATTTTCTATCTCCATTATTTCTCCCTCCCATGTGTTCCCCATAAATCAATTAACAATAATAAGGCAGAACGAATTTTGCGTAATATTTAGCGGATAAAAAAGTCACTAAAATTATTTTGGCAAAGCATAGCAAGCCTTTTAACTACTAATAAGTCAAACTCATCTCCGCTTATTTCAAACCCCGAATTTTTCAAGATTTGATTAATAATAACAAAGATAGGTTATCTAAGCAACTAACATGTAACCTATCCAAGCATAAAATCTATCTACTTATAAGCTCTGATATGCTCTGAAATTATACGTCTCTTTTTAAATAATCCAGTATATCGTCTAATTTAGCTGTAGCTAGAGATACTACTGAATCAGCAGCACCGTAATAAACTAAAAGCTCATTTGTTTTTTCATCAAGAACTGCACCACAGGGAAAAACAACATTATCTACATCCCCTACTCTTTCATATCTCTCTTTTGGCCCAAAAACCCAATTTTTTGTCCGGCAAATTACTTCAAGAGTTTCTAAATCTAATAAAGCCAAGCCTACTCGATAAATAGTACCAGAGGCTGTATCTCTTGCTCCATGGTAAATAATTAACCAGCCTTCTGGTGTCTCAATAGGAGGAGTACCAAGCCCAACCCTACTACAGTCCCAGGATCTATGTCTTGTATGAATCAGCACCCTATCTTTTCCCCAGAAATCTAGATCTTTTGAGAAAGAAACCCAGATATCAGCTTTTCCTTCAATAATGGGCCTGTGTATCATGGCATAATAACCCTTTATAGCTTTTGGAAATAAAGAAGCGTCTTTATTGGGAGGCATTAATTTCTGCCCCAAGCGACGGAAACTCAAAAAATCTTTAGTTGACATTAAAGAAATACCAGGCGGATCTCCTGCAACTCCATCAAAAAACGAAATGCAAGTAATTATGTATTCTTGTCGGTCTTCCAGCCAGACAATCCTAGGATCTTCCAATCCAAATATAGCTTCACCGAATTCCATTTCCGCGGTCAATGTCGGAACAGAGTTTATCTGCCAATTTGTTTTTCCATCTTCACTTTGAGCAATAGTTAAATGAGAATAGCCTTGCTTGTTTTCAACCCGGACTAAAAGTAATACCTTATCATTAAATTTTATTGCTCCAGGATTAAAGACAGCTCCTACTCTATAAGGCCAGCTTTCTGGGGTTAAAATTGGATTTCCTTCATATCGTTTAAAAAGTTCTTTGAATTCTTTGTTGTCCATTTTCCAATACTACTCCTTGCTCTTCAAAAATGTGATACTGATGCCTTCAATTTCTAGACAAGAACAAATTGTAGTATATTCTACCATGATTATGTGCAAAGATCCAAATCTTTTTTTAATCCCTCGCCTTACGTAATTTCACCTGCTTCCCTAATAAAAGCAACATGTTTCAATTAAATTTTTACCTTTAGCTCTTATCATATAGCCTACACAGAGATAGAAAAGATACACTAAGATTAATTCAAATTTCTATCTTGGGTGCCCAACAGGAATTACATATAAGGGTTTATAGGCTGCCGGTAGATTTAATACTTTTTGGACTTCATCATCAGAAAAAGCTCCAATTGGTACTGCACCAAGCTGTAATGCTGCAGCTTGTAAAAGAATATTCTGACATGCGTGACCTGCTTCTATATGAACATACCTTATACCACGCTCTCCATATTTTGCTGTAGTTCTCTCATATATAGCAGTAATAACAATATCGATTGGAGCAGTAGAGATACTTTCCTGAAATAAGCTTGCTTTCATAAGTTTTTGCCTTAAATCTTGAGAACTAAGTTTTTCAAGTTTGTGTTCTTCGGCAACATAGTGAAATAATCCATCACTTTTTACAACAAACAACTCTAAAGGATAAAGTGCTCCTGCAGAAGGAGCAGTTCTAAAACCCAAACTCTCTTCAGTAATTCCTTGTGCAGCCCATAAAATTTGTGAAATATCTTCAAGCGTCAGATCCTTTTCAGAAAAATCTCTTATAGATCTCCTTATTTTTAATGCTTCTTCAAGAGAAATAGAACCCTTTAGCTTAGGATCAGGGAGCATGATTTCCTCACTTTCTCCATCTGTTTTGCCTACCTGGTCTTGAATTTTAAATGATAAATCTTTTGTATTTATTTTACTGCATCCGCTCAATGTAAAAAATGTTAGGCTTAAAATCAAAACAGGTAACAAAATAAATAATAAATGCCTATAATATTTCTTGTTCATGATTTTAATACCTATAAAATTATCATAGCAGCTTTTGCAAGTAACATATCAGCGGCAGATTTATCAATTGATAAGAGTTCCTGTATCATGGAGGATGATTGTTTTAGCAAATCTTTTACAGTGAAAATATTATTTTCAAACAGCCTTTCTTTATTAACCTTTTTTAGTCCCGGAAGTACGGACACAGGGTAAAGTTTCTTTTTTTCTATATAATATTCCAGGTTCTTATCCTCTGGATAATGCCAAGCAATTATTCTCATTTTCACACAATTTGCATACTTTATGCATTCAGAAGTACACTTGGTATTAGTAGCAAGCCATGCATTATCAAATTGATAATCCTCTCCATTGTTCGGATTGGCCTTTTCAAGATCAAGAAATCTTGCATAGACATAAAGAGCAGTCTGGATATCACTTTTTACACCCCTATTATTATGATACTTGCATTCTATCATATAATGTTTGCCACCCTTGCAAGCAATTACATCAATCTCATGATCAACACAAAAACCTTTTACAATTGTGCCCACCTTTGTATCATAGCCATATTCCTTAAGAATTTTTGCCATATATTTTTCAAATACATAGCCTGTGGGCCCCATGTCCATCATGGCTTCCTTTAGAGTATACCTCATAGCAGCTTCGGGTTGCTTCTTTGTTAAATGTTTTATTACAAGACGGTAGATATCTTTTGACTTTGATATTTCTTCAAGATGTTTTTTGATTATATCAATTATGTAGGCAACATTTTCTGGTTCAGTACCTGCTCTTAGTAAAGAGCTTTTTATCTTTTCTTCATCAAATATTTCCTGTGCTCCATCTGCTTTTAATATATATTTTTGCATTTTTTATCTAAAAAAGAAAAAGTTTAGATAAGTATATTCTATATCAATGCCAATGTTGACTTCTTAACCGCTTAATTCTTTCTTCCAATGGTGGGTGAGTGCTAAATAGGCTACTCATACCTTTAGCAGATAATGGGTTAACAATGAACATGTGTGAAGCAGCTTCATTTATCTGCAGAGGCTGCTGTTTAGCATATCTTTCCATCTTTTCCAGAGCATTGGCCAAGCCTTCACCGTTGTGTGCTAACTGAGCTCCTGTAGCATCAGCTCCATATTCCCTAGTTCTAGATATTGCCAATCGAACAATCATAGCTGCTAATGGGGCCAATATAATGGCAACTAGCCTAGCAAGAAGACTAAAAATCCCGCCATTTTTTCTACGACGTCCACCTCCAAATATCGCACCATACATCCCTATTCTCGCAATAAACATCAAAGCCCCAGCCATAACTGCAGCCAAAGTACTTATCAAAATATCCCTGTTGCGAATATGAGCCAATTCATGGGCAAGAACTCCTTTTATTTCATCATATTCTAAAATATCCACTAAACCTTTGGTCACTGAAATAATTGAATTCTTTGGGTTTCTGCCAGCAGCAAAGGCATTAGGCTGATCTGTAGGCATTAAGTATAGCTTAGGCATGGGCATATTAGCATTCTCCGTCAACTCCCTCAAAGCTTTGTAAACCATAGGAGCCTGGCTTTCATCCAGAGGTTTAGAATGAGTCATAGCTATAGCTATCTTATCGCTAAACCAGTAAGAAAAAAAGTTCATCGCCAGAGCAATAATAAAGGCGATCACCATTCCTTCTTCTCCAGCTATTAGATTTCCTAACAACAATAGTATACCTGTTAATATTACCATTAAGAAAATGGTTTTTACGTGATTCATTATAATTTCACCTCTATGTCTAGTTTACATTTCATTCTATCAAATCATGACAAAGGGTCAAGCTTTAGATATTTAATTACAAATACTTCCCAACACATAGTCTTTAAGATATTCCATGTCTAGCCAGATAGGGAGCAAAGGCAAAGTTAGAACTAAATTGCTAAATTTAAATGAGGACGTTTTTATACGCAATTGAGTTCGGATGGTTAATCTTAGCAATCTTCATAATCATCTCCCTTTTTGCATATCATTGCAGAAAGAAATACTAAGTTAGGATATTTTGATTTTATAGTTTCTTTTAATTGTCCTGATGTTTACACAGATATCTCTTCTTTAGTTCCTCTAATATGTCTTCATCGCAAGAAGGGCATGAACACTTTCTGGCGTGTTTTATGTGCCATTTAACTCTTTGATCCAGAGTGGGATTCTCCGGCAATTTATGTTTTGAATGCCATATTTCATCCGGAGGATTATAATATGCCGCGTTTATCATATTTACCAACTCTTTATCTATGGTACTCCCTGTTATTTTTATCTTCTTTCAGGTAACTTACAATAAACACTAATCTCTCTATTTTACATCTTCATTTTATATTTTATTATTATTTAAATCTTACAGTATATACTTTCTGTGGAAAATCACCTTTTGCATACTCTACTTTCTTTTTGCCCCCTGCAACGTCTTCATCTGCATATGCCTCAATTACCTCGCCTATAAATAAATTTTTATCCCCTGTTTTTATTTCCTGTTTAACTTTACATTCCATATGTGCTATACACTCTTCAATTATAGGGACCTTTACTTTGCGTGCCGGTTGTGGCGTTAAGCCTGTTTCCTTAAATTTATCTACTTTATACCCTGAATGAAAGCCACAATAATATATTTTTTGTTTTAACTCCTGTGCAGGAACATTTACAACAAACTCTTTAGTAGCTTCAATTAATTTGCATGAATAAGCTCCTTTTCCTATGGCACAGGCTATAAGCGGGGGATCTTTTGATACAGGCATGCAAAAACTGACTGCAATAATATTAGATTTTCCACTAATCTCTCCGCATGTTATCAAAAAGTGCCTCATTGGCCACATAAATCGCAAATACTCAACCTCGATCTTCATTTCAATTTTTGCCCCCTTCTTATCAATTTAGTTATTTTTAATTATTTTGAAGTCAACATTACCTGATTGCTTTATAGTTATGCGATATACAAAGTTACCCAATAGCTAATTACTTCAAATGATAAAAGTTACAAAGTATATATAAGCATATAAATATTGTTACATTATTATATGATTTGGATGAAATTAGAGCAATGTTACAAAAGTAAGCACAGAGTCTCAGAATCTGTCATGATTGATTTTAGATTAACTTCAGATTATATTTTCAATAAATGGCCTTTTTTATTTAACCAGTCTTTATTCTTTTCATAATCAGGCATCAACATTTTGACTTTACCCCAAAATGCTTTGCCATGGTTTTTTTCCTCAAGATGAACAAGTTCATGGATAACAACATAATCTATCACAGGTAAAGAGGCCATTATGAGCCGCCATGGGAAATTTAAATTTCCCTTAGAAGAAGAGGAACCCCACCTTTTTTGCGCACTGGTAACTTTTACCCTGTTATATTTGAAGCCTCTTTTTTGTGCATTCAATTTAACTCTTTCAGAAATTTTTTCGTAAGCTACTCTTCTGTACCATTCAATAAACAATTCCCGTGCCTGCGGTAGTGCATCTCTTAAAAGATAAAAACCATCCTCAAACTTTGCATTAGCTGCTTCCACATCAGAAAGTTCAGCGCTGTGAATCCTGCCTTCATAAACAATTTCAACAGTTACTCCATCGTCAACGGCCTGTCTTATACTATATTTATCTATGTATTGTCCAAAAGTCATCTCAGTCCTCTCAATTGGCGTGCCTGTATAGACTATCTTTACAGCATTGGGTAAGGCTTTCCTTAAATTAGCCCCCAAAAGTTTATATTGTGTTCTGTGTGCCTCATCAATCATAATAAGGATGTTTGGGGATCTGTTAAGCTGGGGAAATTCTGTTTTAAGCTCTCTTTCCTGAAATTTGTGAATCATGCCCATAATAAGGTCCGGGGTATCTGTCTTTATAAGTTCCTGAAGTTCTCTTACACTTCTTGCAGGTCGAACAGTAAAACCAACGCTCTTTGATGTTTCACTCAATTGTCTTTCCAACTCTTTCCTATCTGTTATAAAAACAATTTTAAAGTTTCTAAATTCAGGGTTATGGTACATTTCCCTTACAGTAAACATCATATATGTAAAATTTATGATTACGCATGCCAGTTTTAAATAAAGCCTAACTTAAGAAAAAATTCAGGAAGTTAGGGGCTAATTTTATTTCACATATCCATCTATTACAGTGGATGCTTTGGCTCTAGAATAATTAAAGCTCTGCCATGCGTCCTGTTTTTGAAGTTCAAGTTTTTTTTGCTTAAAAAATACCAGCACCTCGTCCCCTACTTTTTTATCTCCCACTAGCTTTTCCATCTCAGGTATAGCATCATATGAAAGACCTTCAAGGTATCTTATATCTAACTGACCAGTTTCTTTATATCTATAGATATTATTACGGGCTATCATGGCATCGACATTTGCAAAATTTAAAATGACATAAACTGCAAGGGTTGCTATGAAATAAGCTTTTATTATTGGTAATTTTTCATACCAGATAAAAACTATGCTTATGATAAAAAGGAAAAACAGTAAAATCATAAATGTCTGCACAAATATCCGTAAGTAAGTAAAACCATAAGCCTCCTCATATAAAAGCATCCTATAAAAAGCAGACGATAGCATTACAAAAGTAAATCCTACTAACAGCGATAACAGTATTTTAATAGCAATGCCGCTCTTTTTGCCCTCTTTTTTTAAAAACAAGACAGCTATAAGCATGATAAAGAAGTTAATAACCGCTACTACTACAAGTTCAAAAAAACCTCTTCTTGCATATTCTGCATAAGTAAACGAGGAAGGTTGAATATAGGACTCACCGCCAAATAGATACTTGAACTGTATGACAGAAAAGACACAAAATACTACATTTAAAAGACTAAGTATGGTCATCAATATTACAGGGTCAAGAAACCTTTTATAGTTTATCTTTTCGTACTTGGGTGTCTTTTCCTTTTCATCAAACTCTTTAAGCAGCGCCCAAAAAAAACATATCGCATACACAGTTGCCACAATTATTATGAAAAAATGTTGTACTATTTTTGAGATAGGAATATTTACAAAAAGTTCTTTGAACACTATATCGGCCGAAGAAAGAAGCCATATTATGATAGCAAGTAAAGGGATTGAAATAAGCACTCCTATAGCTATTCTGGGAAATATTCTTTTCTTATTTTTACCGCTCTTATCCTCCATTCTGAAGAGAGTAAGAAAGGGCATATGTATATACCTTAAAGGAATAAATAACCTTCTAAAAAAGTCAGCCAGAAACCTTATATCAAACCAATCAGCCCTGTTAGTTGTAGAAACCAAGGATATTGTCATCACTAGTAGATAGGGAACAATTAAAAAATTTAGTATACTTAGTACCTGGTTAGAATATATGGCAAATGTAGACGATAGCATTAATGCTGGCAAAGCCCAAATCCACGCTTTATTTTCCAAACTACTATAAGACTTATAAAATACAAGAGCAGTTACCACAAGAATAAGTAATGCAAAGATTGGATAGGAAATACCAAGAGCTTTATCATAAAAGAATATATCAAAAATTATTCCTATTATAAGCCCATATAATAACAACCAATATTTTTTCTTCTCAAGTTCCAAAATCTATACTCCCTTCCCCCTGCCTAATATTGCAATATTAGGCCATAATAAAAGCAAACTTTTCAGGATAATAGATAATAATAAAATAATAATAGGATAATAATATATATAATAGGGCAATGATATATTATTTTGGCAAATTTTTATACCTTTGATAAATTTTGAAGAAAATATATTTAGAGTATACCTTAACAGTAAACGAGAATTCTTAATTTACCTACTATGACGTCTGCCAAGATTATCAAGATATTAAAATCAAAACAGTTAATCCTCAAAAGTAAAATAAATAAATATCTATAATATTCCTTATTCACGATTTTAATTATAAAATATTTATAAATATTTGCTTAGAGTAATTTCAATATCTTAAAAATGGAAAGGAAAATTTCAAAATCAAAATATTTGGTGGGGCTTCAATGTTTAAAATACTTATGGTACCTTACAAATAAACCTGAAGAAATACCACCATATGATGAGGTTGCCCTGTTTCGTTTTCAGCAGGGACAAGAAGTAGGAAATCTTGCAAAATCACTCTTTCCTGGAGGAATAGAAATAGAACATGGGGTAGATATTAAAGCTGAGATTAAAAAAGCAAGGGAACTTACTGGGCTTAATTCTGCTACTTCTTCAACTTACCTCCATTCACCCAAGCCCCTTTTTGAGGCAGCTTTTAGCTATAAGAACTCATTTGCCCGAGCAGACATACTTGAACCAGCAGGCAAGGGTTCATGGAACATAATAGAGGTAAAAAGCGCCTCTTCCATAAAAGAGATAAACATACATGATGTGTCATTTCAGAAATATTGCTATGAGGGAGCGGGCCTTAAAATAAACAGGTGTTATCTTATGTATCTTAACAAAGAATACATAAGAAATGGACCTATAGATCCGCATCAGTTCTTTGTCATGGAGGATGTAACAGACCAAGCAGAAATACTTAAGAATTCAGTAGAGGATAACATTTCCCAAATGCTTGATGCAATAGAAAGACCCGAATGTCCTGAAATAAACATTGGAAAAGCTTGTGATAATCCTTATGAGTGTCAGTTAAAACAAGTATGCTGGAAAAATCTTCCCAAAAACAATGTTTTTGAGCTTTATAAAGGTAAGAATCTTGCCTGCTATTTTTATGACAAGGGCATAACAGAGATATCACAAATAAATGATATCTCCAAGCTTGATACAATCCAGGTAAAACAATACCACTCTGTTATGCAAAACTGCCCTATTATTGACAAAGAAAATATAGGATCCTTTTTAAAAAAACTTAAATATCCATTATATTTTTTAGATTTTGAGACTTTCGCAACCGCAATTCCGCTCTTTGATGGACTTAAGCCTTATCAAAATATACCTTTCCAGTTCTCATGCCATAAAATGAAAAGCCCAAAGGACAATCCTGAAAACTTTTACTTTCTTGCTAAAAATGATGGAAAAGATCCAAGGCCTGATTTTCTTGAAAGCTTAAAAAGAGTTTTAGGTTATGAGAATGGGAACGCTACCAAAGCAACTGGTTCAATTTTGGTATACTATGAGTATTTTGAAAAAGGTATACTAAAGTCTCTTGCAGAGCAATATCCAGAACATGCCTGGTGGATAGAAGATGTATTGACCCGTATTGTTGACCTGTATGAGCCATTTGGAAAATTCTATTATTACAGCGCTACCCAGAAAGGAAGCGCCTCACTTAAAAACGTCCTGCCTGCCCTCACCGGAATAAGCTATGATGACATGAAAATAAAGAACGGTCAGGAAGCATCTATTAGATATTTAAATATAACATTTCTTAAAGGAAAGGAACCCTTTGATGAAGTCATGGCTGAAAAGATAAGGCAAGACCTCCTTGATTACTGCGGGCTTGATACTGAGGGAATGATTTATATCCTAAAAGAGCTCTATAAAATCTCAGAGAGTGATAATAAACAACAATGATATAAATCATGTAAGCTTATATACATTTATAATAGACAAAAACAATAAAGTAGTAATAAAGTAAGCAGATATTTAAAAATCTTAATCAAGTCTGGGTAGATGGCTATTTTACCTGCTATACAGGTTGGCTAGCTATGGCAAACAAAGTTAGAACTAAATTGTTACACTAAAGCAGTAATATTATTACAGCATAAATGGTTTATTGATATTTTTATATCCAAATAATTTTTAGAAATGATTGATTTGCAAATTAATTGCAATATAATTATTGAAAATAGTATTAATTATTAGTATATTAAATCATCTTATTTTTAAAATATATACTAAAATATAGACTTATAAAAAAATAATAAATCAGCATATAATCTAAAACTAAATGGTGAGATGCAGTAATTTGGGTAGATTATGATTTTGCCAGAAAAATAGTGTCCAAATAATTACTTGCAATGATGCCATACCATAATGCAGGCTATATCCAAAAGAAACTATATAAAGATTATGGCAACACTAAAAATAACAATTGATGATAAAGAAGTAAAAGCCAAAAAAGAAGGCATGGAAACTCTTATTAAATAAAGCGACCAAAGCTTCTGTGGAGCATAATGTATTATCTATTCATAGATGAGTCTGGAGACCACAATTATAAGACAATAAATAACTGTCCTATTTTTGTATTAACTGGTTGCATTTTTAGTGATAGAAAGGATCACTTATATTATTTAAATGCTATTAAAAATACTTATAAATTAAAAACTAAATATTTTAACCATTTTTATATAAACCTACATACCAATGATATTATTAGGAATAAAGAACCTTTTGGACGTATAGAAGAGCCTAGATTCAGAGAAGAGTTCTTCCAAGATTGTAATAATTTATTACTAGAAACCAATTTTATTTTAATTTGCTCAGTAGTATATAAACAAGATTTGAAATCTAAATATGGAAATAAAGCCGCAGATCCTTATTTTTATTCATTTGATAGACTTATAGAGAGATTTGTTAGATTTTTAGAAGATGATGAACCAAGAGATAAGGATAAGAAAGGGATAATATTTTATGAGAATAGAAGGCAAGATCTGGATAAAAAACTTGAACAAAGATTTTCATTTATTATGGAAAATGGGGTAATTAATTTAAATGGGACTATTAATGTTACATCAAAAAGAATAAAAAATAGAATTGTTGATTTAATAAAACTAACTAAAGAAAGTAACACTGCTGGCATAGAAATATCTGATTTATGTGCATCCCCAATATCAAGACATTTTAACGGCTTTCCAGATAATTTTATAAAATACGATATAGTTAAATCGAAATATAGAAGTGTCGATGGTAAAATAGATGGATATGGATTAATTCAGATAAAATAAATGAGTGCCGACCGCTACGCAGAGGGCACTCTTATATTTACAAGCTACTACCCGACCGCTACGCAGAGGGGAAAATAGCTTTCTGTGTTTGTTGTAATTAAATTTAACAATAGTTGGTTTGTTTTGTCAATATGCCGAATTGATTTATTTAAAAAGTATCTAAGATGGTATCGTCGCCTATTTAAAAAAGCATCTAAGTGAATTAAATTATGCAATGGCTATTATAAGACAAGGTTATGAAATAAAACTACTATGTTTTTAGGAGTTGATGGCTACAAAGCAGGTTGGATAGCAGCATAGTAATATTTCTAAAATTTCAAAAGTAGAGCAAAGAGATTCAAAGGGATTTTTAATGCATATATCTTACTTTTTAATATGACTAGCAAAGTTTAATTTTATTTAATAAAACCAAATGTTAGAATAATTATAAAATTTTAAAAGGAGTAAAATATGAAGTTTTGTTGGACTACAATAATGGTTAATGATCTTGATGAGTCTTTAAAGTTTTATCAGGAAATAATTGGGCTACCAATAAATAAAAGATTTCAGGGTGGAAAAGACACAGAAATAGCTTTTCTTGGAGATGGAGAAACTAAGCTTGAACTTATTTTTAATAAGGCAAACAAGAAAGTAAATATAGGGCCAGATATTTCAATAGGATTTGAGGTTAAGTCAGTTGATAAGATGATTTCAGATCTTAAGGAAAAAGGAATTGATATTCACAGTGGTCCATTTCAGCCAAACCCAGATATTAAATTCTTTTACCTTTTAGATCCTAATGGGCTAAAGGTTCAACTGGTAGAAAATATTGTATTCAAAAATATTATTTAGTTTTTTCATTAATTTCAGTAAATTTATATAAATAATAATATGCTTCAGGACTGAATTTCTTGATTGATTTAAAATTATTCCTAAACTTATCATCAGTAATTTCTAACTTTGAAATATCTTCTTTATTACTGAAAAACTCAATATTATAAATATTATTTTTTAATAAAGCTGCTAGATAAGCTACCTTTGCTGCACTTAGTACCGCTTCTTCTAAAATGAAATTTCTTGAAATTATAAAACTTCTTACTCTCTTTATTCCTTCTAAAAGAATTGAAAATTTTTCTATTTTATTTTTACCTCTTTTAAGAAGGACACATCTACTATTAATCCATTCTCTTGAAAAACTATTTTCTTTAATCATTGTTTACTATAAAAAGTCTATTCCAATTTGAATGTTATTAAGTAAAAAATTCTTTATATCATCTTTAATTCCTCTTTTTCTTGCATATCTTAAGAGCGTCGTTAAATTAATAGTGTATTCCTCAAATATTCTTTTAAAGATATTAATTAATTCCTGGCCTTGAAAGTTTCTAAATAAATCTTTTTCAAAGAAAACATCAACCAATATTTTTTCTATTTTTGGAATTCTGATTTTTCCAATTTTAATATTAGGAGATCCCTGAATAACCGATCCTATTATTATCACATTTTCATTAGAGATATATTTTTCTATATAATCTTTTTTAGGATTAATATATATTTGCTCACCTTTTTCTTTTAATTTATAAAATGCTGGTTCTAGGATATCTTTATCTGTTTCAATAATAATAAATGAATTGAATGGTTGATGAATCATAAAATCATGAAGCCAAGAGGTTTCCCAAATATATATTTGAATATCAGGATATATTTTTGACAGATAATTATATAACTT